>Ga0209692_10000242_pt1 | contig 167568 bp, 146 predicted proteins | sample tdDd472_FD_187129 | JGI IMG/M metagenome (GOLD analysis project Ga0209692, IMG submission 187129) | Marine sediment microbial communities from the Atlantic coast under amendment with organic carbon and nitrate - tdDd47.2 (SPAdes)... | ecosystem: Environmental > Aquatic > Marine > Coastal >... | reverse complement strand
TGGCCAGTGGCACGGTTAGAACCGTCCATACTACAATGAAAATGATCAGCCAAGTGGCACAGTCTGAACCGAAATCACTGGCACAGCTTCACCGAAATAGGTGGCACGGTTAGAACCGTAGTATCCAAGCCGCACTTAAAGATTTGAATCAGTCGGTAAAAATTGATGATAATCAATCCATTACGTTTATACAACGTGGTTATTTAAAACTGCACCTCAAGGATACAGCCGGAGCATGTTTTGATTTTGAAAAGGTGGTAGGTTGGGGTTTTGATGAATTTACTCCTTGGATCAGGGAAAATTGTAATTAAAAATGTCTGTTAGTTTTAACGGAAGCTTGAAGTACTCACTCATTAAAGCAACCATAGTAATAGCTCTTTTAAATGAGAAAAGCAACCGATGGTTGCTTTTCTGAATATTGATATTTCTTAAAAATTATGCTTTAAACTGTATTTTTCGCATTCTCAGCGACTTAGGAGTAACCTCCACATATTCATCTTTCTGAATATACTCCAAGGCATCTTCCAGTGAGAATTGTCTCTTTGGGGCTACTTTAGAGTTGTCATCAGATCCTGAAGCTCTCATGTTGGTTAGTTTTTTTCCTTTTACCACATTCACTGTCAGGTCGTTACCACGAGTATGTTCTCCAATTACCTGACCGATGTATAGATCTTCTCCCGGATCAATAAAAAACACTCCTCTATCTTGAAGCTTATCCATAGAATATGCCGTACTGGCTCCAGCTTCCATGCTGACAAGTGATCCATTATGACGTGTTGGGATCTCACCTTTCATTGGTTCATAAGATTTGAAACGGTGCGTCATCACAGCCTCACCAGCAGTTGCTGTAAGCATTCTGTTTCTCAGCCCAATCAAACCTCTGGCAGGAATATCAAACTCAAGGTGCTGAATACTTCCTTTCGGCTCCATTACGGTAAGGTCACCTTTTCGCTGGGTTGCCAATTCAATCACCTTTCCGGAAAAATCTTCCGGCACATCCACAACCATGTGCTCGATAGGCTCATGTTTCTGACCGTCAATTTCTTTGATCAAAACCTGAGGCTGTCCAACCTGCAACTCATAACCTTCACGACGCATGGTCTCGATCAATACTGACAAGTGAAGAATGCCACGGCCAAATACCAGGAATTTATCCTCAGAGCCTGTTTCTTCAATTCTTAGTGCCAGGTTTCTTTCTACTTCCTTGAACAGTCGGTCACGGATCTGACGAGAAGTTACAAACTTACCTTCCTTACCAAAGAAAGGAGAGTCGTTGATGCTGAAAAGCATACTCATTGTAGGCTCATCAATAGCAATCCGTGGAAGTATTGTTGGATTTTCGAAATCAGTAACGGTATCTCCAATGTCGAAATCTTCAATACCTGTAATAGCGCAAATGTCACCACAAGGCACTTCTGTAACCTGACGTTTGCCCAAACCTTCGAAAACTTGAAGTTCTTTGACTCTTACTTTCTTCAAAGCACCATCTTTCTTGGCCAAAGCCAGTTGAGCACCTTCTTTCAAAGTTCCCTGAACAACCTTTCCAATAGCAATCCTTCCTACGAAATTGGAGAAGTCAAGAGAAGTGATCTGTAGTGCCGGCACACCTTCTTTAACAGTTGGTGCTGGTACTTTCTCCAGGATTACGTCCATCAGGTAGGAGATGTCCTCAGTAGCATTTTTATAGTCAGGACCCATCCAACCTTGCTTACTAGATCCGTAAACTGTAGTGAAGTCCAATTGCTCTTCAGTAGCATCCAAAGAGAACATCAGGTCAAATACCTGCTCCATTACATGCTCAGGATGACAGTTTGGCTTGTCCACTTTGTTTACTACTACGATAGGGTTCAGTCCAAGACCAAGAGCCTTGCTCATTACGAATCGTGTTTGTGGCATTGGTCCTTCAAAAGCATCTACCAGAAGAAGTACTCCGTCAGCCATTTTCAGTACACGCTCCACTTCACCACCAAAATCGGCGTGACCAGGAGTATCTATAATGTTGATTTTTATGCCTTTGTAGTTGACTGAAACGTTTTTAGACAAAATGGTAATTCCACGTTCACGTTCCAGGTCATTGTTGTCCAGGATCAATTCATTGAATTCCTGGTTTTCTCGAAACAGTTTAGAGTAGTGGATCATTTTGTCTACCAGGGTTGTTTTCCCATGGTCTACGTGCGCTATAATGGCAATATTTCTAATTTCAGTCATAATAATTTGTAAAAAAGAGCGCAAAAATAGCTGTAATTCAGGCAAATAAACTATTCCCAATAAGAAAAGATTGTTAAATCGTATATAATCAGTGACATTCGGCTTTATAGTGCAATAGACATATTCTTTTTAGAACCAGCTAAAGGTTCTAAAAAGAAAGCTGTAATATCACTGCCTCCTCTGACCTAAGTCATAAATCCCAAACCTATATTATCGTAATTTTACGATCAATATTGCAAAGCAAATAGACCCCTTTGAACTTAAGGTAACAAATGTTGCATTCGACCATGTGAGTTAATCGTTTATTTGCGATAAACATTCATAGCTTATGAGTAGAACCTTGATAGCAGTCGATTATGCTCAGGATGATGTCCAATTAGCAGCCTTCACCAAAGCGATGGGACATCCCGTAAGAATCCAGATTCTCAGGCTGCTCAGCAGCCAGGCTTGCTGTTATACAGGGGATTTAACAGATCAGATACCACTTGCTCAATCAACCATTTCACAACACTTGAAAGCGCTGAAGGATGCCGGATTGATTCAGGGAGAGATCATTCCTCCGAAAGTGAAGTATTGTCTGAACAAGGAAAACTGGGCAAAAGCACAACAATTATTAGATGCGTTAATCCAATAAAACTAATACAATGAAGGACATAAAAGTGTTAGGACCAGGCTGTCCTAAATGCAAAACAACTTATAACAATGTGTTGGAGGCTTTGAAGCAAACCGACATTCAGGCTGACGTGACCAAAGTGGAAGACATTGAAGAAATGATGAAATACAATGTGCTAACTACTCCGGTACTGATGATAGATGATGTTGTCAAAGTAAAGGGAAGAATAGCCCAGGTGAACGAAATAGTTGAAATCTTAAAGAACTAAACCTAATGGAAAGCCAGACTTTAGTAAAAGAAATATGCCCAACAACTACCCAGAAATGGGTGAGAAGTGGCGCACTTTTAGTTGATGTACGTGAAGCAAATGAAGTAGCACAACTCTCACTGGATGTGCCAAGGATTATCAATATCCCTCTTAGTGAGTTTGAAGATCGATATCAGGAGTTGTCTCCAGATGATGCCGGATTGGTAACAGTGAGTAGTGATCCGCTCAAGAGCCTCCGTGCTGCTGGTTTTTTAGTCAATCATGGCTATATGAATGTGGTCAATATGCAGTACGGAATAAATCGATGGGTGCAGAAGGGGTTTCCGACCAAAGGAGATGCCTCCGGAGTAGCCGAAAACGATTCTTGCTGTTCATCTGACAGCTGTTGCTAACATCAGGTAACATGTTTGACTGGCTACAACAAATTACCGATTGGCTCATATATTCAGTTTTGAATGTAGAATCCGGAACCCATTTTGGTATGTCTTTGAATTTCTTTGTGTACGAAACCACAAAGATTCTCATTCTCCTTTTTGTGATTATTTTCCTGATGGGTATTGTGAATGCCTATTTTCCGGTGGAGCGGCTGAGGGACTTTTTACATAGAAAAAAGCTTTTTGGGTTGGAGTACCTATTTGCTTCATTTTTTGGAGCAATTACACCGTTTTGTTCCTGCTCATCAGTGCCATTGTTCATTGGCTTTGTACAGGGAGGGATTCCTTTAGGAGTAACCTTCGCATTTCTCATTACTTCTCCACTAGTCAATGAAGTGGCTTTGGCACTATTTATTGGAATGTTTGGGTGGAAAGCGACAGTGATTTATGCGGGTTCCGGTATTCTTCTGGGTGCTTTAGGAGGTTGGATACTGGGTAAATTGAACCTGGAATCCTGGTTGTCTGATTGGGCGAAGAAAATCCTGGAGCACAAAATACACCAAGGTGAATATGAAATGGAAAAGCTGAGTTTTCGTCAGCGATTGCCAGATATCACGCGAGGTGCATGGGATATAGTCAAAAGCGTAGTACTCTATATCCTCATTGGAGTCGCATTAGGCGCTGCTATGCATGGTTATGTTCCTGAGAATTTCTTTGATGAATACCTTGGTGGAGGACAATGGTGGACTGTTCCTCTTGCTGTTGTCCTGGCAGTTCCTATGTATGCTAATGCAGCAGGCATAGTACCTGTTATTCAGGTGTTCGTGGCGAAGGGAGTTCCTTTAGGCACTGCTATAGCCTTTATGATGGGTACGGTAGGGCTTTCTTTTCCAGAAGCCACACTGCTTAAGAAAGTAATGACCATCAAACTGATAGCTACATTTTTTGGCACTGTGACCTTGTTCATCATTATCTCCGGTTTCTTGTTCAACATGGTATTATGAAAAAAATATGGCTAATGCTTCTGGTTGTTGCGCTTTCGTGCGCATCAAAGGAAAATGTTTATGAGTTTGAGACCATAGACACAGACTTTTCAAAAGGCAGATTAACGTATGAGCAAACCATCACGATAGATGATCTGGAAAAATTTCATGGACACTTGTGTGATGGCCTGGTAGTAGGAGCCATTGCCGTACATCAGGCCATGAATGAGCTGTACCCCGAGTCTCCAATAGACAGGACCAATTTGAGAGTTGTAAGCAAACCGTCTCCCTGTTTGACAGATGCAGCAATCTATCTGACTGGCGGACGCTATCATTTCAATACTTTTTATGTGGATACAGCATTTGAAGGACTATACATCATTCAGCGGGTTGATAACCTGAAGGCCGTTTCTGTGTCTCTAAATGCTGGTGTAAAGCCGGATGTTATTGATAGTTTGGGAAACATCGCCATTCAGCAAAAGCTTAGTCCATGTGATCTGGATCATTTAAGAAAGCTGGAAGATGATTTTACAGCTATTTTGTTGAATGCTAACCCTGATGACATCTTTACGGTTAAAGAAGTGGCCGATTTCGAATGGAGCCCAATCACCAAAAACAATTATTTGAAGACTGATATCCTGAATAAAAACGCCCTGCCTTGTAGTCTTTCAAACTGAAGATAACTGGGGCTAAAGCCCTCATTTAGAGCTAATTAAGTAGATTTGGTTTGTTTTTTTACGCACTTTTTATTCTCATCATCCAAAGCAAATATCTACTTTCAAAGTACTAGATTTTTCCGCTCAACCAACCATCTGCATCCTTTGCACGAACATGTTTATAAATCTCAGGATTCACTGATTTGAACTTGAATAAACTGCGGTGACCCTGTAACTGATGCTATCCTAAAATATTCACCTCCTGATCAGTATTACTTAAAAAATAATATTCAGATCTATGAAAAAGAGAGAATTCATCAGACAAGCTAGCCTTATGGCAGTCTTAGCAAGTTTTGGTTTGACGCTGGAAGACTGTATGCAGCAGCCAACCCTACCAACTCCAAGTGCTAACAGTAACACTGAGATTGATTTGACAAAATCTCCATTTAGTGTCCTGAAAACTGCTGGCAGCTGGCTGCTGCACCCAACCATGAATATTCTGTTGGTCAATGTAGGAGGAACCATAAGCGCTTTTTCTTCTGTCTGCCCACATGCCGGGTGTTCCAGAAACTGGGAATTTCGCAATGGCGATTTTGTGTGTATCTGTCATTATTCAGTATTTAATTCGAGTGGTGGAGTGGTATCAGGACCAACAAGACAATCACTAACCAGGATCAGCGTAACTAGAAATGGGGATATATTGAAGTTAGGGTAGAGTGATCTTTTTGTCTTCACCCTTAAATTCCCTAAAGAGAAAGGCAAAGCTCAATTTGAATCCCGGTAAATATCGGCAGAGGTCAAGCAAATTGATTTTCTAACTTGATAAAGCAGGGTTAAACCTATTTTGTCTTTACACTAGGGGCACCCTGTTCAGGAAAACAGGTACCAGGGGGCGACAAGTGGGTGGAAAGGTGAAAATGACTACAAGACTGATTACTTAAGGGTCTTCATCATTTCAAAATCAATCTTTATTGCCAATAAAGGTGGAAAACTCTGAGATGTTTCCTACTTTTCAAGTTAAGATTATTGAAAATGAAAATGCTTCGCTTTGCATTGCTATTCGTAGGAATGCTTTTGATCATATACTTTGCAGGTCCTCGTCCTTCTTTTGAGGAGATTGAAGATCCCCAGATTTCACTGTTGGAGATGTCGCTGGATAGCCTTGATCAATATGTGAAAACAAAAGATCTGACTATTCCCAACCTGAAGCCTGATAACGAATCCAGAATTATCTGGGCCGATAGTATTAGAAAGACCCGTTACAGTGTGGTTTATCTTCATGGCTTTTCTGCCAGCCCCATGGAGTCCAACCCGACACACATCAATTTTGCCAAACACTACGGATTCAATCTTTATATCCCATTACTCGCCGGACATGGAAGGGATGATGACAACTCGTTTGCAGACCTTACACCCAATGACCTGATACAGTCTGCAAAAGAAGCAATTGCCATCGGTCAGTTGCTAGGTGACGATGTGATTGTGATGTCATGTAGCACCGGAAGCACACTTGCCATTTACCTTGCTGGAGCCAACAAGGAGCTAATTGATGCCCAAATCATGTATTCTCCAAATATTAGTTTGAATGACCCAACTGCCAGGCTCATTACAGGACCATGGGGAAATCAGATTCTGAAAATGGTTGCTGGTGATTATTGGAATCTGGAGAAGGTAGCAGATCCGCCAGAGTCGGCACAGTACTGGACAATCACATACAGTACGAAAGGTTTGATTGCCTTGCAGAAGCTTTTGAATGACACGATGACACCTGAGGTCTTTGAGAAAGTTACTCAGCCTTTTTTTCTGGGGTATTACTATAAAAATGAAGAGGAGCAGGACCATACGATTTCTACGCATGCTATTCATAAGTTCTTCAATCAGGCAGGAACTCCTTCTGGTGAAAAAGTCTTGATGGCCTTTCCGAATGCAGGTGCTCATGTGATGGCCAACCCAATGAAAGGACAGGACGTGGAAAATGTATTCAATAAAACCTGCGAATATGCAGAGCGTGTTTTGCATCTGGAACCTTTGGCGGATTCATTGAATTCCTTCGAATCCTACTGAGTGAAATCAATATTAACATTACATTTACGTAGTGTTAACGCATTGATCCACACGCAATATGTTTGATAGCTTTTTAGAAGGCACCAGGTATTATGATTACCCATCGTTTGAGGTGGCGGTCTTCTCTCTGTTACTGGCGCTGGTGCTTAGCTCTGTCATTGCCTATACTTACAGGTTTACCAAAAGCGACACAGAGTATTCCCGTAGTTTTTTCCAGGCCATGGTATTGAGTGCGCTGGTCACCTCCATGATTATGATGGCCGTCGGCAATAACCTGGCGGTTGGTTTTGGGATCATTGGGGCTGTAGCCATCATTCGCTTCCGCACCAATATCCAAAATCCAAGAAATGTCATTTTCATTTTCGCAGCTCTTTCTGTAGGAATAGCCACAGGAGTATATGGCTATGCGGTTGCTATTGCAGGTACAATCATCTTTTGCATCACATCACTGCTGCTGTACTGGTCTCCGGCAGGTGGTAAATTGATCTATCAGTATGAAGTCATCTGCCAGTCTTCTGACCTGCAGCTGATGGCTGAAGTCAAAAACTACCTGCAATCAAAAAGCAGGTCCTTTGATGAAAAACAACTAAGGAAACGTACTGAATTGGATAACCGGTATGAATACATTATTACCTTGAATGCAGAGGAAAATATCCAGGATATATTCAATCACTTACAGTCGCTGGAAGCGCTTTCTGACGTAAGAATCAATAAAAAACCATTGCCGGAGGACCTATGAAAAAGTTGAAGCAAAAGCTCTTTGCAGTAGTATGGGTAGTCCTGGTCTTGATACTGGTAATCATTTCGCTGCAATATAGAAACCGAACAGAAGCATTGGTAGCAGTGGTGGAGTCTCAGATCACAGCTGTGAGTTATCACAAACCAGTTACGGTATTGGACATTCGGGTGATTTCCGGGCAGGAAGTACAGCCAGGAGACACTCTGGTAATCGTTTCCAGGCCGGACCTGCAACTGGATATAGAGCGAAAAAGCAATGAACTGGATCAGGCCCGGGCTTCAATGAACAGAGTGCTACAAAATCACCAGAGCAAAGTGCAACTGCTATCATTGGAACGCGATGGCAAAATCAACCAACTCTCTGCTGAAAAAAGCCAGTTGGAAACCGAACTCTATCAGCAGCAATTGATTAAGAATAAGCTGAGTACCAATAGACAAATTAGCACAGCTGATTCGCTGAAAGAAATCCAACTCAGAGCCATTAAAGCTGAGATCAACGACTTAGAGCACTATTTTCAGAAGGAAATTCAGCGTCAACAGCTCCAACTGGTTCAGGATTCCGGTAGGGTAAATCAGAGCATCAAGTTGATTTATAAAGAAATAGCGGCGCTTTATGCAGAGCAAAATAGCCTGATCAGAGTGGCGCAGTTCGAAGGAGTGATCGGCACTGTCAATGTACAGTTGGATGAATTGGTACCGCCCTACAAAGACCTGGTGACGATCTACGAAGCTCAGCCATCGCTGATCAAAGCTTTCAAAAATGAGCTTGTGCAATCACCGGTCAAACCCGGAGATTCAGTCAAAGTGGTATCAGAAAACCGGGATTATCAGATTATGGGGATTGTACAGGAAATGGGAGCGAGGATCACTTCTTTTCCCGGAAAAATCCAACCCATCAACTCTTCTACTGTGAATTATGGACAGGAAATATTCATTAGCATTCCACGTCAAAACCATTTTCTAAACGGAGAGAAGGTTTATGTCTATCCTCAGAAAGTGATTACGCCATGAAAAAGTTGGCACTATTGATTTTGTTGTTGGTTCAGCATGGGTTATATGGTCAGTCCATGTTTACAAAATACCTTTCAGCTCCTGTCACAGATGCTGATTATATCGTGTTGATGAGACAGCAGGAATACCTCAGTACTCACAACTTCGCCTCGCCATGGCTGAGGGAACTGGAGTTTCGTCTTAGGTCTAAGGACATTGACCCTGGATTGGAGGAATACCGTATTCGGCTCGGACTGATTAACCCATTAGAGATCAGAGCCAATAAAGTTTACAAGCAGATGTTGGATAAGCAAATGGCTGCTAATGAACAAAAGCTGCTTAACGATCTGATGCTCAACAGGTATCATGTGTTGATTGAATATCATTATTTATCCGGTAAGGACAGTTTACTCACCCAACGAAAAAATGAATTGAGCAATCAACAACAGGCAATATTGGACACCAAACCAGACCTCAAAGACCTGATAGCTTTAGAGGATCAAATCACAAAGATTGAACTAGAACAAGCTGAATTGTCGGAGCAGTTTCGGCTTATCCAGCAAACCATAAGCAGAAGTGTGCCAGGGAATTATAATACATCATCAAAATTGGTTACTGCAAAGCAAGTCGTTGACCATATAGATACACTCACCACGCAAGGTTATCTGGTGAAAGAAGCCCTGAGAGACCTGGAACTCAAAATGCAGATGCAACAGATCAAAAAAGCCGAAGCTTTTAGCAATATGGGTTTCGTACAGGGTGAATACGACAAAAACCGTGGCAATGAGGTTTCAGAGCATTTAGGATTCCAGGTAGGCCTAAGAGTGCCAATCTTCAATAGAGACAAGCCAGACCTCCAGCGGCGAGAACTCGGTATGATCGATGACCAGGTAAAGGTGGAAACCATCTCCGAGCAGGAAGCTTATCAAAGGGACCAGATTATCTCCAGGATGCTGGGCAGCTACGAACAGTACAGACTTCTTGTTCAGCGGGAAGAGAAACTTAAACAGTGGCTTGAACTGTATGATCAACTTTCTGCAGAAATAGATACTTACCTTAAAATCAGTGAGTTCAGGTATTTTTTGCAAGAACGAAAATTGGAGTACTATTCAGATCTGCTGTCGGGTTATCTGGAAGTGCTGCACCTGGGTGGTTGGCTATCACAGTCACCAATGCAAAACTATCTCAATGCTGATAAGGAGTATCTTTCAATTGAGTAGCTATCCCAGGCTGGTTAGGAATAAGTTAAAACCTATGATCCATTGCAGAAGAGTCAACCGTGAGGATGCCAATGCATTAGCGCGGTATCTCAGGCAGTTATCACCACAAACAAAATGCTATTTTGCGCCACATCCTTTTGACATGGATACACTTGCGTCCATTTGCAAGGAAAGCTACGATGGTTTACAGGCATTTATCTGCTTAAAAGACGAGGTTATCGTTGGCTATGCGGTCATCAAAAAAGGATACTCAGAAGGAGAGTTGTACAGGTTTCCTGGCTATGCGATTAATATGAATCCGGAGACAGATTACCTGCTGGCACCCTCAGTGGCCGATGACTTTCAGTCTCAGGGAATCGGGAGTATCATGCTGGCATTCATAGAAACCGAACTAGAAAAGATCAGTGCTGAGAAAATGGTATTGTGGGGTGGAGTACAGCTGAGAAATGAACGAGCCGTCAGATACTACACCAAAAACGGCTTTAAAGTATTGGGCGAGTTTCACCATGAGGGTCTGGATAACCTGGATATGGTGAAGTATCTGTAAGCGCGACAGCAGCCATGTGAGCTATGCAATGATTTTAGAGTTTGAACCGCACCGCCTGGCATGGACTAGGGGCAGGTTTGAGCCAGGTGAGGCTAGTGCTACCTGTATCATTATTTGTGAGCACCCAAGACGGCCCTGCTGCCCTGCTGGTAGTGACGACCATCATTCTCAAACGATTTTCAACAATAATTACGCTTCTTTCCTCAATAACCACTAAGAATGCAATTGATATGTGTACATTACCCCCGTAGTACTGCTTCTAATACTTTACGTTAGCCAATACATTCCACAGGTTAACTGATTTCCAATCCAAAAACCTGTGCAATGAAGAAATTATTATTCCTGATTCTGTTTATTCCAATACTTGTAAGCGCCCAGGATTTTACTGGTGAGATCATCTATGAAATAAAGATCATACCTAAATCAGATACGGCAAACCTGAAGAAAATCATGGAGCTTAAGAATGGGACAGTCCTGTCTTATTTGCTGACTTCAAAGCAATACAAGTCGACTTACTCTAAGGAAGGAAGGTACAAATACTCATACACGTATGATCCCAAAACCAGGCGTTTGTATGATGATTTTTCCCACAAACCTTACATGACTTACAGGGATTCCAGAAAGTCTCTGATCCAGTATTATGGTGCTGAAGTTTACAAGGATAGTACCGCAACCATTTTAGATCATGACTGCTACCTGATGGAATCCAAATCACAGCAGGGTACAACCAGGGCTTATTACGCCAAAAACCTCAAAGTGAACTATGCCAATTATGAAGGGCATAATGCTGGCAATTGGTATGAAAAATTGAAAATGGTTGATGGAGCCATTCCGCTCCGGACAATTACTGAGCATGAAACATACACTGAAGTGATTCAGGCGGTAAAGATTGTTGAAAGAAAGGTCAGTGACAAGGAGTTTAAACCGGTTCAGAAAAAACCTGTGGTGGCTTCATTTTCCGTACTGGATCAGCCAGCGGAAGTACTGACTACTTCACCAGATCAGGCAAAATGCTACCAGGATAAAGTGAATGCAATGTCCAATGAAGATGGCGAAGAATACACTTCAATGATTGTCTTTTTGCTTACCAGCAAAGGAGAAGTAAGATACGTTGCTCCATATGGGAGAAATGATGATTATTATGTGACCGCTGCTGACATCATCAACAATTGTGGCTTTGACTTCAAGCCTGGAAAGATTGCCGGAAAGCCCGTTGATTCACAGGTCTTTTTCCCTGTTAATTTTTTGAAATAGGACACTCTACCGGATGTAAGTATTCTTGTGATGACGAATAACATGCGTCACTGGAGGTGAACAGGGAACGGGCACTCACAAGTATGCTTCCTCTCTTTAGGGAGCAGGGTACAAGAAGCATTTATTGCTTGAATACTCACTTCAAAAGATTGCCTGCCGGTAGAAAATCTTCGTCCTGCCTTATTGCCATAACACAGTTGTCCCGATCAGGATTTTGCCCCAGGCTTTAGCCTGGGGAAGTAGAGTGAATGCAGTTTTGGCTTTAGCCGTTAAAATCAGCCTGGTCATTTCTGTGTGTCAATAAATGGAAAATTAAAGGCTAAAGCCCATTAGATGAGGTTTCAATAACACTGGGCTAAAGCCCAGTGCAAAAGTTTAGAATCCAGAAGATTATGGACACTTATATCAATTTTACATCGAATCAAAAAGCCTTTGTCCAGATCAGGATTTTGCCCCAGGCTTCAGCCTGGGGAAGTAGAGTGAATGCAGTTTTGGCTTTAGCCACTAAAATCAGTGTTCAGGAGATTGTGGCCGAGCTCACTTTATATCATCCAGGCTTGTCTTTATTCACCACACAGCACCAAATATCATAACAACGCTTTCAACTATTCTTACCGTTCTCTTGAAAAATACCGCAAATGAGGTATAAGACCCGGGGTAGGATTCTCTATCTTGAACCACAATTCACTTGTATATGACCAACAATCACTCACTAAGTAACCTAATTAATAAGCTATGAATAAAATGAAAAATCTCACTTATTGGTCCATTATTGCAATAGGACTGCTTTTTTCGTGCAAAAATGCCAAACAAGAAGCGACAGGCACAGACACTTATGCAGTATCCGCATCCAGTGAAGCCTGCCTGGCAGATCCTGCATGGTTTATGACTGATCCTGCAACCGGAAAGAGAAAAACATCAGCTCCGGAGGAAGGGAAGAGCAGTGTTTTTGGCAACAATGCTACCGTCAGCAATTGTGACTTTCACCAATGGTCCTGGCAGAAATTTCTTTGGCTAACCAATGATATATCCGGCAAGCCATTGTTTTTGGATCGTTTCATCCAAGTGAATCCACAGACAGTTCCGGTAGCAGGCAGCGCCGATAAAGTGATCCTTGCTACTGCTGATCAGAATCAAGCCACGGGCAATGTCTTAAAAACCAATAGCACTTACAATGCCAACGACAGCAGCTATACCGTCTACTATTCCATTCATGTAGACAGCTCATTGTACAATAGCATCCAGAAGTTTGCCCCTATGAACCCCGACGACTACAAAGACTCAACCTTTGCTGTAGGATCTTTGGAATTGAAAATAGCGTGGGTAAATAAGGAAGCACTGAGAGATACCAGCAACTATTTTATCACCAGTGGAAGCATAGAAGGAGCAGACGTACGGATTGCCCTATTGGGAATGCACGTAGTAGGCGTGGTGTACAATCACCCGGAATTTGTCTGGGCAACTTTTGAACATCAGGACATGGTGCCTTATTACGACTGGGCAGCCACTACTACTTCTGATGTACCCGTTACCTCCGGCACCAACTATCTGTTTTTCGATTCTACCGCTACAGGAACCCTTGCAAACATTGAGTTGAGCAGTGACAGCACCAATGTCTTTGCAGTCAATCGCTATGGAGTGCCTCGCAAAGCTGGAAACGGCTTTCTGGTAACCAGCCAAAGTGAACCGGAGAATTACAACAATATTGATTCGATCAACGCCAGTGTACACAGCCAGCTGACAGATGTCTGGAACAACTACTTCTACAATGGATCCATTTGGGTCAATACGGAAGGATATGATTATCCCACGCAGCAAGCACAGCTATTGGATTCGCTGGGCAATACCCTGGGATATGCTGCTCAAGACACCTTGTTGCGAGGCTCCATTGCTGCATACAACATCACGATGGAAACTTACGAGCAACTGGGATTTTCGCCTACCAGTATCCATGGGCAAAGTGTAAGCAATCTCGGCAACTGCTTCCAGTGCCATTCTGCCAGCAGAGGTTCTGCGCTCAATGTCAGCCATATTTTCAATGGAGCTGTTGACAACACCAAAGGGCTCACCAGGTTTGAGACCAAGCAGAAACACCTGGATGAAATAACAACCTTTATCAAACAGATGAAATAGCAGAAATCTGAATAAAGAATATACAAACCCCGGGGTGCTACCTCGGGGTTTGTTTTTATGGGGCTATCCCCAAATATCACAGTAACATCTTTAGGTATTCCTGCCGTCATTCAAAAAATACCATAAAGTTGGTATAGGAGAAAGGGAGGGGACATTTTATATTAGCACTGATATGAATATTTTCTAAACCACTACTGAAAATATTACACATCAGATTAGGTCAACTATACTTTTAGGTAGAAACTAAATATTTAATTACAATGATAAGAAAACATAATACAGATAGAAGTGGGAATTCATTTTCCGAAGCAACCAAAAGAAATGTATGGAATAAGGCCATGGAAGTACAAGGTTATGATTCTGCTATAACAAGGAAAGACATTTGTGGAGCCTGGATAAACTGGAATAATTATGGAGATACCACTGAAAACGGAAATGGCTGGGAAATTGACCATATAAAACCTGTTGCAATAGGAGGAAGTGACGATTTAAGCAATCTGCAGCCACTTCAATGGCAAAATAATAGAAAAAAAAGTGATGATTATCCTGCTACAAACTATTGTATTGTATCAGCTTCATAAAGAGTGCTTTTACAATGAATGCTATTAGTGGTGAGTGCTTTAAAGATCGATTTAGAAGCTAACACACGAGTTACTTCCTATGGAACACATGTTTTAAGAATGTCTTCAGAGACTTCACCAGTATAGAGATAATTATAATAGATGTTGCAGGATATTTTGTGCCATAATGATACGAAGATTATCAGACTTACTATTCGAATCAACTAAGGAAAAGAAGAAACGGATATTTATAAGTTTTGCAATTGAAGACATTAAATATCGTGATTTCCTTGTAGATCAGGCAAGAAAAGAAAACTCTCCATTTACTTTCATTGATATGTCTGCAAAAAAAGCATGGAAACAGAATGAGTGGAGGAAGAGATGCAGAACAAAAATAAAGGGTTGTGATGGCGTCATTGCCTTAATCAGTAAAAATACTCATCTTGCATATGGAGCCAAGTGGGAAATTACTTGTGCTCTTGAAGAAAAAATTCCCACTATTGGAATGCAAATCAAGTGGAATGATAAAGGAGCTAAACCAAAAGAACTAAAGAACAAAAAGGTCATAAGATGGACTTGGGAAAATATTGAAAAATTCATTAATAGCTTAAATTAAGAAAATGGCAAATACGCATAACTTATTCATCAGCCATTCTTGGCAATATTCAGATGCATACACTAAGCTTTGTGGTCTTTTGGATGCAAGGTCTTATTTCTTTTACAAAAATTTCTCAGTTCCAAAAGATGATCCAGTTCATACAAATGGAACAGACAAGCAATTAATTGAAGCAATTACCAATAAAATTCAGTTATGCCATGTGATTCTGATTATGGCAGGAAAATACTCGACCTACAGCAAATGGATAAACAAGGAGATTGTTATTGCAAACGAGAGTTTCAGTAATCCTAAACCTATTATTGGAATAAAGCCATGGGCAAGCACTGTCGTTTCAAGTGTCGTAAAGGAAAATGCAGTGGAATTAGTTAATTGGAATACAGATTCAATTGTAGATGCCATTAGAAGACATTCAAACGCCTAAGTTATGAGAAAAGCCTTGATTGTTGGGATTGATCACTATGACCAGATAAATGACTTACATGGTTGTGTTAACGATGCATATTCTGTTAAAACTGCTCTTGAACGACATAGCGATGGGACTATCAATTTTTCCACAAAACTAGAGGTAGCGAATAACTCCAGCACAGCGATTTCAAGAAAAGAGCTCAAAGATTTAACAATTGAACTATTTAAAGATGATGCAGATGTTGCATTGTTTTATTTTTCTGGACACGGTTATGTTGAGAATACAGGAGGTTATTTGATAACTAGTGATTGCAAAGACGGTGATGATGGGTTTTCAATGTCAGACTTGCTTTTATTAGCCAACCAATCACCAGCCCGAAATAAAGTAATAATCTTGGACTGTTGTCATTCAGGGTTTGCTGGAAAAACGGATAGCTCAGATGATCGGTCTAACTTAAGCGAAGGTATGACCATTCTAACTGCCTCAAGTGAAAGTCAATACGCAATTGAGGAAAATGGTTCTGGTGTGTTTACAAGCCTGTTTGTTGACGCCTTAAATGGTGGAGCAGCGAATTTAGTAGGTGAGATCACACCTGGAAGTGTTTACGCTCATATTGACCAATCACTAGGACCATGGGAACAACGGCCAATTTTTAAAACCAACGTAAGAAGTTTTACAAGTTTAAGGAAAGTTCAACCGCCAATTTCACTTTCTGATTTAAAACAAATCATTGAGCTTTTTCCTAAAAAGGAGAGTGTTTTTAAACTAGATCCAACTTTCGAACCGGAATACGAAGAAAGTATTGAAGGTAACACTGAAAAATTTGCAGTACTTCAGAAATTCAATCGAATTAATCTTGTGATTCCAATAGACGAAGAACACATGTATTTTGCGGCAATGAATTCAACTGGCTGTAAACTTACAATTCTTGGAGAGCATTATTGGAACTTGATAAAAAAGGATAGAATATGAACCACCTTCAATAGACGCTTCCATGAATATCCGAACTAATCAATTTATATAAGACATAATAAACGAGAAATCTTAGTGCTTCAAGCATTAGGACTGCATATTTTAATTTTAGTAAGACGCATTATACCCCTTGGAAGAATTTCAGCAATATTATCCAACATACAGATTTAAGGAACGGGACATTTTACTTATTGAGTTTGAAGAAGCCCAACGAATAGCGAATAGCCAAACAAAATTATATGGACAGTTGGCCAATCTGTTATTGACTATTGCAACTCTTGCCTTAACTGCGTTTCTTCAATTAAATAAAACCGAGACAGTTAATATCAAACAAGTATTGACTGATAATATGATCGTTATCAGCCTTATTTATTTCTTATTCGGAATGCTGATTCTAAGATATTTTATTGAGCTACAGAGATCAATTGTTATAAACGGGAGAAAGGTGATCACACTGAGAACTATGCTTGGGCTCGATTATGGACATCTTCAATTAACACTTCCAAATTGGAGAGTCGAAGGTGCTAATAATCCGTTTGTTATTAAACTTTTTCCGGGATGGCTTAGTATGGGAAGTATTCCATACTGGATAATGATGATTTCTTCGAATGCCATTTGGTATTTCTCGATACAGAGATATGGGGAAATGCAGAAATATGGAGTCTTTGGAAATATATTTATAATAATTATTTATTCTGTTGTCTTTAGGAAATTCTTGAATGACCGACACGAGACTCTTTATCTTCATTTTTGCAAATTCATAAGTGGCCTTCTTCGAATACAACTTCTCGAACGATTTGAATATATTATCTATAGAGCCAAACTCGCAGTAAATGAAATAAATCGTTTAAAATTCAAGACTAACAATATAAAGAGTATGCTTATAGCGATTGAAGACCATGACTTCTATCAACATCGTGGGGTTTCAATAAAATCAATGGGAAGAGCCATGCTTAGTCAAATCCCATCCATTAGAAAAAGAAATAACATATTAAGAAGTGGTGGCTCAACAATTACAATGCAGCTAATTAGATCTCTTTTTATCCCATCAGGACAAAACCCATTGACCAGGAAAATAATGGAGATTTTTCTTTCGATATGGTTTGAGTTTCAGTTTTCAAAAAAAGAAATACTTGACTTTTATATAGCCTCAGTAAGATATGAGACCGGATGTCTGGGACTAGCTAAAGGGTCTGAACATTTTTTTGGCAATGAAAAAAGAGTTTACTCTAATGAAGAGGCATTTTTATTAGTCGAAAGACTTTCCAATATTAGATCGTCATTTAGTGTACAAAGAATAAATCATTTGGTTAATCGAATCCATAATTTGAGCGAAATAGAACTTTCTGAATCTTTGTTATTCCAACTTTACAATCGAATGGAGACCAAAGGAACACTCAAGAGAATGTGAAAACAAAAAATCTCTTATAATGAGTAAGCCCCCCCTAAATGTAGATTCTTCTAGAGACTGTAATCTCATCTCTGTCTAAACTTTGAATTTTCATAAAAATGTTTAGACTAAGAGATTATGAACCAACAAGAGAAAGAAGACTTACAAGAAAAAGCACCTTTCTGACAGCCGTCTGCTTGAACGCTGCGGTGTAATGCTGGACGGACTGGCAACAGACCTTGCGGATTTTACAGCTTTTGACCCGGACCTATCTGAAGACAAAACCTCTGCTTTGCAACAACTCTATACCGATACACTCGCAGAAGGTGGAGACGATGTAGAAAAAGGAAAAGTGGGAGTGAAGACGCAAGCTCTCAACAACTCCATGGACAAATGTCAGGAGTTGGTCACCAGCCTCAGGTATTGGGTGAAGAAGGCTTACAAGGATGATCCCGCTTCCCAGAAGCGCTACCGACTTAAGCAGTACTGGTGCTGGCTTATTGGTCAGTACCTTTTTTTAGACCATCCCGTCAAAACGAAGTTTTGACACCTGGTTTTACCCCTCCGTTTTGCTTTTGGGCAATAAGTAGGGTTGAATTTACCACCCCGTCAAACTTTCAGTTTGACACCCCTCCTAATAAGGAGGGGAGCTAATAGGTGTATAATTGTCGTTAGTTTAAAGATTGAAATAGTAACCCGAATCCAGCTGCTCCCCATTAAGGGGAGCTGTCCTGTGCAACAGGACTGAGGGGTTCTGAGAGAATTATAATACATGATTCAAAACATGAAGAAAGCACAAAACATCAATAATCTACCTGAACTTAAGACATTCAGAAAGGAGCTTCGCAATCATGGTACCAGTGCCGAAGCATTTCTCTGGACACATTTGAAACAGAAGCAATTGGAAGGCAAGAAGTTCAGGCGTCAGTTTAGTGTGGGGCATTATATTCTGGATTTTTATTGTCATACTGAAAAGCTTTGTGTGGAACTGGATGGGAATGATCATTTTACCAATGAGCAAATGAAGTATGATGAGATCAGAACTAAATTTTTGAATGATCAGGGCATTAAGGTCATTAGGTTTGAAAATTGCGAAGTGTTTGATCATACCGAAAGTGTGTTGGAAGAAATCAGGGGATGTTTTGGGTAAGAGTTGAGGTGGTAAGCCAGGTTGAATTTACCACCCCGTCAAACTTTCAGTTTGACACCCCTCCTAATAAGGAGGGGAGCTAGTAGATGATAAATTGAGGTAAGTTTAAAAAAATTGAAATAGTAACCCGAATCCAGCTGCTCCCCATTAAGGGGAGCTGTCCTGTGCAACAGGACTGAGGGGTATTATAATACATGATTATAACATGAAAAAAGCACAAAATATCAATAATCTACCTGAACTTAAGGCATTCAGAAAGGAGCTTCGCAATCATGGTACGAGTGCAGAAGCATTTCTCTGGACACATTTGAAACAGAAGCAATTGGAAGGCAGGAAGTTCAGGCGTCAGTTTAGCGTGGGGCATTATATTCTGGATTTTTATTGTCATGCTGAAAAGCTTTGTGTGGAACTGGATGGGATTGATCATTTTACCAATGAGCAAATGAAGTATGACGAGATCAGAACTAAATTTTTGAATGATCAGGGCATTAAGGTTATTAGGTTTGAAAATTGCGAAGTGTTTGATCATACCGAAAGTGTGTTGGAAGAAATCAGAAGATGCTTTGGGTAAGGGTTGAGGTGGTAATGTTCCATTTGAAACTTTGAAAGAATGTCAGATACAATGTGAGGAGTAAGTTGTCTCTTTACATTAAATCCTCCCAGAAACAACAACGCCCCAAAAGGGGCGCTGTATGACGGTAAAAAAGGGAAACTAAGTATGAAGAAGTTTTAACCAATTACCGTACCAAAAACCGTTTTAGCTTTATCTTATCGAACCCCCTTCGTATAGCTTCATTTGCAAATTATCGTATCGCTCACCCAGAGTAGTTGGGTCTACTTCTTTGTTTTTCAGGTGCTTATCAAAAAATGCTAATAAAACTTCAGTATTGATTTTCATCGCTAGCTCAGGGTCAATGCTGCCTGCCTGGCTCAAGGCCCTGAACGGGATCATGAAAGGAATATCCATAAAGTTGCTATGCGCAGAATGTAATACAACCGCATCATAAAACTCATGAGAGCTTTTGCCGATATAGGCGTGAGGGTTGAGGTTTTCATGCTCCGGAGGCCAATCTGATGATAAGGACATGAATGGCTTCTGATAAAGGGTATCAACAGCACGGCCCCACTGCACACCATCCACATTCACACCCACTTTTATTCTGGGATCGATCAATGCAGCTTCACCAGCAGCTCCACCACCTCGTGAATGTCCAAAAACACCTATACGCGTGAGGTCCATGTGATTGTCGAAATACTTCAAATTCCAGTCATCTAATTGATCCACTACATCTGTGATATCCTGAGCCCATCGTTCTACCATATCTCTAACGAAATAATCGATTAATGCTTTTCGGGCTATGGGATGTCGCTCTTCGAAAGAATCTGTTTCTTTAAAAATCTTGATAACAGGCTCAATTATTTGCCAGGTGTTTTCCTGTATTTTTTGTGCATACTCATTATCAAAATACACTTCCTTTCCATCCGGATAAGTACTTCCCGTGCTTTCGTAAGTATGATTGATGCCCAGAACTATATATCCGTGACTGACAATTTCTGAAATCAGTGCATAATAGCCATTAGCTCTTGAGTTATATCCATGAGAAAAGACTAGTACTGGAAACTTCTGGTCAGCTATCTCTACATCACGGTAAACATGGGTATTCACATAATCCAAATAATCCATTGTAGAAGGAGGAAGGCCATATTTCATGGCAAACCCTGATCTCCCTCCATGATCCACATATGGATCTTGAGTTTGGCCTTTTTTGTCGGAAGGAAACCAGGCTTTTACCATGAAGTCTCGATGATCGCTAGGGTCAGCTTTAATGATTTCTTCCCTGTTAGTCTCCAGATAGATGTCCTTTGTCCCAACGTGATAAGAACCAGTCGGAGTGGGTAATTCAAAAATGGGTAAAGCAATTGGGAAAAGTATGGTAGGGACTAATACTAGGAAAATACCAAAACCGATCAGGATTTTTAATATTAGCTTGGGCCGACGATCAGAATGCAACCAGATAATCAGCATGGATATCGACCAAAGGAGATACGCTGGGATCATTTGCCAGCGATAACCTCCAAAACCTAATTCCAGGATCAGAAATAAGGTAAGTCCGCTTAGGAGGTAAAAATTAGATGTTCTTTTTAAAAGGAAGGCACGAAAAATTATTGCTCCAACAGAGACAACAATTAATAGTAATTCAACTGTTTGCATAGCGCTGTTTTTATGTTTGATTCACACTGCCAAATGTGAGTAAAACAGGGCTGCAATGAAATGTCAAATCCAGCACTAAAAGCGCAATTCATCGATAAAAGGTGAGCATAATTTATATGCTGCCTTCATCTTGGATGATTTGTTATTAAACCCGATAAAAAAGATGAACCGCTAGCCAGGTGAATTAACCAGCGGCTAATGCCTTTGTTATAGCACTTTGACTTGAATAGCATCCATGCCTTTTGCTCCTCTTTGAGCCACAAAAGATACTTTGTCGCCTTCCTGAATTGGGCTGGTAATGTTACTTGAATGCACAAAGTAACGCTCTTGACTTCCGTCTTGATTGATGAATCCATATCCCTTTTTCTCATCATAGAAAACCACTCTTCCTCTGCGCGAGGCGTCTATATCCTCTTTTTCCTTTTTAGGGATACCAATTTCAATATCAGAAGCATCTACTTCTTCGCCTGAATTTTCTGGTGGTGAATCAATGATGTTTCCATACTCATCAACATAGGCCATCATATTCTCCAGTGAAGTATCATCAGACTTGCTCTCTTGCCGCTCTTTTTTTCTTTCTTGTTTTGCCTTTTTCTTCTGTAATCGTTTTTTCTCTTTTTCCTTTTTAATAAATGAATTTTGTGATTTTGACATATAGACTATTTAAGATTAAAAATTGATATCAGGAAAACACCTGATATCTTGTTAATTGATTAATTATATTCTACTGACCTCCAGAGACTTAGCTCCAAGAGATTTGAGCATTTTCATGTGAGCCCAAAGTGCTGCCACAAAGGTTGGTCTTGAGTAGTATGGAAAACCATGCTTCTCAGCTGTTGCTCTTACCACTTTCGAAAGTTCCTTGTAATGAATGTGACTGATATTGGGCATAAGGTGATGCTCAATCTGATAATTCAGCCCTCCAATGAACCAGGAAAATATTCTGCTCTTAGGGGCATAGTTACTGGTAGTAGCCAGTTGATGTAACGCCCAACTTCCTCCAATGATTCCATCCTTATCTGGTTTAGGAAAATCATTATCTGGCATCACATGAGCAGTCTGAAATACAACGCTCAGAATAACACCAGTGGCAAAAAGCATGGAGAAAAAAGCCAGCAATATAATCCACCATGGTAATGGAATCATGATCATTGGAAGCACCAACGTAACTCCGAAATACAACAATTTAAATAATGTCGCTTTCACTAAAGTAGTTCCGAACTCACCTTTTTTATTGAAAAAACCCTTTTGCTTGTATTGTGCACCTCTCACATAATCTCGGGTGGTTAACCAAATCAGTGTCATAAACCCATAAAGGAACCATGCATAGATATGCTGGAATTTGTGAATATTGTGATGGTCTCTATCGGGAGACAACCTGATGATTGATGATGTGTTTAAATCATCGTCCAACTCATGCACGTTCGTAAAAGTGTGGTGCAATACATTGTGCTGCACTTTCCACACTGCTGCACTTGCACCAATTAGATTGATCGAATAACCCATCCAACGATTCAGAACCCGATTCTTCGAGAAGGATCCATGTAGCGCATCATGCATGATACTCATACCAATTCCGGACATTCCAAGTCCACTCAAAAGATAAAGTATGAACATCGGTATTACTTGAGTTACCTGTCCGGATACAAGAAAGCCAAGCGGAATGAGATAAAGTAGCAACATGAAGATTGATTTGAAAATCATGATTTTGCCACCATCACGAGAAATGTTTTTAGTCTCAAAATATTGATTAACTCCGGCCTTAAGATCCTTCGTGAATTCATCACTTTCCCTATTCGAAAACTTTACATTGATCATAGATGATTTTATTAATGATTCTAACTGAAATCATTGACCTACTGAAGGTTTAAGAACTAATTATCCGGATAATGAGAAATTAAGCCAACAATTGAGCTAGTAAACCACAAAGTTAGAGGAATTAATTGGATTAGAAGGCGAAGTGGCTATTACCAGTACGTTGAGTTTTTATTTTCAAATAGCGGAATATCTATGAAAAGTAAAAAATAGTAACGAGCAGGAGTGTCCCTGCTCGTTAAAATATTATTTTATTAAGACTTTCTTACTAATGGTTTGTCCTTTCTCTGTCCTTAGATTAAGTATATAAACACCAGTTGATATTCCTGATATTTTTATAGAAGAATCGATAACAGTCAAAGGTATTTTTTGTCCGGAAAGAGACTGAAGTTCAGCTTTCACAAAGCTATTATTATCTGATTTGATGTAAATGATTTCTGTTGCAGGATTAGGATAAACTTTTAAAATAAAGTCATTTTCTATGGCCAGAGGTAACTCAATCTGCACTGTAATTTCATAAGGGTCACTACTATCTTGTCCATCTGAGACATCAATATTGACATTCAAGTCTCCAGTAAAACCAGCTTCAGGAATTACTTTCAGTCCAGCATAAGAATAATGATCTCCTTCCAATACTTCCAACGACAAGCTTGATTGGTCATTATCGACATCCACGACCACAAATTCATCCAAAGACAAAGAAAAGGACTCTCCATATTTCATGCTGGAAATTCCATTAAAAGCTGACACTTCCGGAGGATCATTAACAGGAATTACTTCTATGTTAAAGGAAAACACATCACTTGAATCCTGTCCATCAAAAACTTTAACTTCAGCATGCAATGTTCCATTGTAATTTGGGGCGGGGATGATCTTGTCTTCATCTATCTGGAAGTTTGCTCCGTTATAAAGAGTAAAAGTGAAATCATCAGGAAATGTATTGTCAGGGTCATTTACAGTGAGATATGATAGATTAAAAGTAAGTGTGTCGTCTTCATTAATGGATAGATCTTGAACAGATTCAACTGTTGGTGGGTAATTTATGTGAAAGCTCACCGTTGCAAACTCAGAAGCATTAAGTGTTTGATCAATTGTTTGAACCCCAAATACATAATCTCCAGGCATACTTTGGCTTAACTTAGTTTTTGCGGACATTCCCATATTTCCCCAATCAGACATTTTTCTGGTTTTGCCATCAGCAAAAGAACTAGCATATACAAGTGTGTCACCTTCATGAGAAATCCAATAATTATAAAATAGACCATTTGATGGTGTCTCTAAATCTTCAGCCGCATCCCATGCTAAATACATGGAATCATTCTCGATTTTATAAGTAATGTTAGTAGGTGCAGAAGGGTTCTGATTAATCACATCTAAATTGTTTTGGTAGATTTTGGTTTTATATCCATTATCTGAGTCCCCGGTAAACAAAATATCCAGATCACGGTCATTGTCAATATCTGATAACTCTACTGTACCTCCATAAAAACCACTGATTCCATGATTGGTCAGTTCTGTAAACCCGCCTTTCTGATCATTAATGTAGATCTTAAATACGCTTTGAAAACCACTGTTTATTATATCCGGATAACCATCTCCGCTGATATCAGCAACAGCTAAGGTAGAGTTAAGTACTGCAGTGAATGATTGAGCGCTTTTACTAAATACTCCACCATCATTAGTGTAAAGATTAGTTACTGCATCAGAACCATTATAACCTGTAAGTATGATGTCTAAGTCTCCATCCATATCACTATCTATCCATTCAGCATCACCATTTTTTACTCCATCAACAGATATTTCCTGTTCATCAAATGAACCATCACCATGATTTACATACAACTTAGTGAATGTTTGATCTATGTCATTAACAACAGACCCGTCTTCCCCGGAAATTAGTATATCCAAATCTCCGTCTACATCAAAGTCACCCAGAGATACAGACCCACTTCCTACTCCATACAAGGAGGTGTTATCCTCGGTGAATGTGCTGTCGCCATTGTTTATATATATAAGACTCATTCGTGCTCCACTTAGAGCAGAGCCAATCATCACAAAATCCAGATCACCATCTCTATTCAAATCACCGGCAGCAATATCACTATATGCCAGAGATGTCATGGTTATACTGGTGTTTTTAATAAATCCACCTTTGCCATCTCCAAAGTACATATTGGTTTCATATCCACCATTAGTATCCCCTCCAACAAGAAAGTCAAGATTGCCATCGTTGTTAAAATCACCCCAGGCTGCGCTGGCATAAAAAACACTGTCTATTGATGAACCGGTCACTTCTTGAAAAGTGAAGTCACCTGATCCTGAATACAGTATTGTTGTTCCCTTCCAGGACCCTAAAGCTTCAAATACTCCAACATTCAGGAAATCCATTTTCTTATCGTTGTTGAAATCAGCGGCTTTAATGGCTCCATAAGCCAAAGACATCACATTATCTGAGGTAACATCCGTAAATGTCTGGGAATAGCCATAAATAGACAACATAATTAATGTTAGCGTAAAGATTCTTTTCATAGTTATAGATTAAGTTATGGGCTAAATAAATATTTGCTAATCTAAAATATAAATCGATTGAGTTATCTCTGAATTCAGCGTTTTTTTCATAACGCTTTCAGAAAATATCTAGGTATCGAAACAGAGAGTCGGAAAAATCTCTAGTTAAATGGATCAAAAAGTATCATGAATATTGTTAACAAGTAGAAGTATTGAACTAATAATCAGTTGATTGTTAATCTGATTTTTGTCATTGAGAAACGTTCGAAATTGATTAACTTAAGCTTAGACATCATTCATCATGAAACTATCCACTTTCATTTCATTATTACTTCTTACATTTTCTCTGGTATCCCAGGGACAAGAGAGCAGTACCTTTCAATTGATCAAAGGTAGAGTAGTAGCTGAGCACCATAATGAAGCACTGGCTCAGAGCAATATTTATATTAAGAATTCTGCGCTTGGGACTGTGTCGAATAATGACGGGGAATTCTTGTTAAAAGTACCAAAAGAACTAAGCAATGGAGTTTTGGTAGTTTCTCATATAGGTTTCAAGCCTTTTGAAAAGCCACTTGCTGAAATCGATGATTCCTTTTTTGAAGTGAAGTTGACAATCTCTTCGATTGTGCTTAATGACATTGAAATAAGGGATGTTGAGAATATTCTGATTGCAGCACTTGCCAGCAAAGAACGCAACTATCCAAAAGATGCCCGATTGATGACTTCTTTTTATCGTGAAACGATCAAAAAGAACCATAAGTATGTGGATGTCTCTCAAGGTATCATCAACATCTCCAAAAGCTCCTACAGCAATCAAAAGAATGATGATCTACACATTGTAAAAGGAAGTCGTAGTAAGCACTATCGCAATGACGATACACTCGCACTCAAGATAATGGGAGGTCCGAGTGTTATGTTGCTGCTGGACATAGTGAAGAACCCGGGAATGGTGCTCAACAGAAGTTTGCTGGCCAACTACAATTACACTTTACGAGGCGTTAGTGAATTGGATGGCAGAAGAAGTTACACCATCAAATTTTCTCCAAAAGAACTTTATGATCAACCGCTCTATTCCGGAACCATCTATATTGATGAATCCACCTTCGCTATTTCAGGGTTAGAGTTTGGTTATGATGAAGATAACCTGGCACTTGCATCACAATTTATGGTCAGACGTCAGCCAGCTTCTGTCAGGGTTTACCCTCAGGATATTTGGTTTGAGGTGAAATACCGTGAGATTAATGGTGTTTGGTACCTCGACTATGTAAGAAATGAGATCAAAGTAAAATGTAACTGGAAACGAAAACTGTTCAATTCCAACTTCTACGCAGTAAGCGAAATGGTAGTAACGGATAAAAATGGAGGTGAGATCAGTCGAATGGATAAGAAAAATGCATCGACCATGAATGACATTTTTTCAGATAAAGTTCAGGGATTTATTGATCCTAATTTTTGGGAAAACTATTCCATCATAGAACCGGAAGATGATTTGAGAAAAGCACTGACAAAGATTGAGCAAAAGAACAGTCGCTAAGTGTAGACATTCGTCAATCATCACAACTAAAGTCAACTTTCGATCAATTAAACGTTCGCTGGTGAACATTGATTGTTATATCTCAATGATTAAAAACCTGAATATCAATATTTTATAAACTGTGGCACAGTGATTGGAAATAGCCAGCACTACTAACTAAGTGTTTAAACCTGATCACCATGCTCAAGAATTTCTTAAAAGTTGCTATCCGAAACCTGGCTAAAAACAAGGTCTATGTAGCCATCAATATTGCGGGGTTGAGTCTCGCTCTTGCATGTTGTATAGTAGCCTATATCAACTCACAATTCAACTGGGACTTTGATAAGCACCACACGCAACTCGATCATATTTACAAAATACATAGCCTGAGGGAAAATCAGGGTGATCTAAGAGAATACGGAAGGGTGCCAATGCCGCTGGCAGATGCTATTAAGAATGATATTACAGGTGTAGACCGAGTGTTTAGATATGAAAGCCATGTCTTTACAGCGAGAGATGTTAACCTCGATAAAGTGTTCAATACCAGTGTTTGTTACGCGGATCCTGGTTTTCTGGAATCATTTACCTTCAATAAAATAAAAGGCGACATGACGGCCTACCATCGCCTGGAAGATGCCATTGTCACTCAGGAGTATGCAGAGAAGTTTTATGGAGATGATGACCCAATCGGTAAAGTGATCACTGTATTTGATGATACGGGTATGAGCTTCAATTTTACGATCGCAGGTGTTACTGAGCGTGCACCGCAAAACTCCTCAGTCCATTTTGAAGTGCTGGTAAACTTTGAAAATCGCTACCGCATGTATGACGATAATGTAAAAGGTAATTGGGGTGCTTTCGCTCAGAATACCTTTGTTTATCTGAACGATCCGAAACAAGCTGCTACTATTGAGCCTTTGCTGGAGAAATACAAACCAATAGAAGAAGCCGCACGACCTGATTTTATTGTCAACAAGTTCCTGCTGAGTCCTATGAATACACGTGCCCAACACTCACGGGACTGGCGTTGGGATAACCTGAGAGATGCTATGCCAACAGCGGCCGTGCTTACCCCACAGGTCATGGCTTTACTGATTTTACTGGTAGCAGCCTTTAATTTCACTAATACTGCCATCGCTAATTCCAACAGAAGGCTGAAAGAAATAGGTGTGAGAAAAGTGCTTGGTGGAAGCAGGAGAGAGCTGATCAAGCAGTTTATGACAGAGAATCTGACCATCTGTTTTCTGGCGTTAATTCTTTCAGTTGGAATTGCCACCTACCTGGTGCCAGCCTATGGTGCTATGTGGGAAGGAATGGACCTCAAAATGGATTTCGAAAATGATTTCAGAATTTACATTTTCCTTACTTTACTGCTCATTTTTACCACACTCATTGCAGGACTTTATCCTTCTTTATACATCAGTAAATACAAGCCTGTAAGCATTTTACGTGGGAGTCTAAGTATCGGAGGCGCAGGTCGGCTGACTAAAATTCTCCTCACTACTCAATACACTTTTACAGTCATAGCCATTTTTGCAAGCGTTGCTTTCATTCAAAATGCCAGATACCAGGAAACTCTTGATATGGGATACAATCGGGATCAAATTATTGGAATCAGTTTGCTCAATGAAACCCAATATCATAAAATCCATGCTTCAATGCTGGCTAACCCCAATATCACTCATATCGCCAGTGCCAAAAATCATATAGGCCGGGGAAACTATGGACTAACCCTCAAAAATGAGGATCAGCAGGCAAACGTAAACATGCTGGATGTTGGTACAGGATATATTGAAGCCATGGATCTGGAGGTGATAAAAGGACGCTCTTTTTCTGAAGAGCTGGAGGCTTCTGATAGCAGGAGCTCTATTATCGTAAATGAAAAGCTGGTTGAAGAATTTGACTGGATAGAACCTATTGGTCAGCGCCTGGTTGTCAATGACACTACAACACTTACAGTAGTGGGAGTGGTGAAAAACTTCTACATGTACGGATTCTGGGCACCGGTTGAGCCAGTGGGAATTCGTCTCAAAAGCCTGAAATTTCAGGATGACGGCACTTATAGTTTCATTGTAGCCAGAACAGATATCAATCATGTGAAAGATGTATACGACTATCTGGAGACCGAATGGAATGGTAAAATTCCGAACAAAACATTTGCAGGATTTTATCAGGATGATCTTCTGAGGGAGGCAAAGGATGTCAATAACAATATCCTTACAATTTTTGGCTTTCTTGGGGCAGTTGCATTCGTGCTTTCCTGTTTGGGCTTATTCACCCTTGTTTCGATCAATTTGATCAAGCGAACGAAAGAGATAGGAGTGCGCAAAGTACTTGGTAGCAGTGTTGGACGGATAGTTTATCTGATTAGTAGAGGATATTTCTGGTTACTATTAATATCTTCTGTAATCGGTGTTTTGATTGGCTATTATCTCATTGATGGTTTGATTGCCTCTATTTTCACTAACTACAAACCAATGGATGCATTTACCTTCATGATCCCTGCACTCACGATCATTATTGTCTCATTGACAATTGCTGGTTTAAGAACACTCAAAGCAGCTATTGCCAACCCGGTAAGATCTTTAAGATACGAGTAGTTATGGTTGGTTGAGTACTACTCTTTATTCAGCCAGTGACACAGGGTTGTCACTGGCTGTTTTATTTTTGATTTATAATGAATCAATCATGGAATTAATTGAAAGTAAAGAAGTCATCCAGCAAATCAATAATTATCCGAAAGAGGCGAGAGAAAAACTGCTTGAGCTGAGAGACCTGATCATAACTACTGCGCAGACTACTGATGGAGTTAAGAAACTGCTGGAAACAAGAAAATGGGGAGAACCCAGCTATCTTTCAAAAAGCGGAAGCACCATTCGAATAGACTGGAAGGAGAAAACTCCGGACAAATGCTATGTGTATTTCATATGTACAACAGAGCTTGTCAGCACATTCAGGTTTTTATTTGGCGATGAGCTATCACTGGAAGCCAATAGATCGATCGTCCTGAACCTGAAGGAACCATTACCCAAACAAAATCTTGCCAGGTGTTTTCAATTGGCCCTTACTTATCATAAGGTCAAGCATCTTCCTTTGTTGGGAGTTTAATGAAATATTTTGAACCAAACAGTCCTTTTTGAATGGTGATTGAGCTTAGCTTTATTGCAAAAATCAACCATGACAAAAAATCAAATATTTTCAAGCTTTATCCTCTTGGTAGTGATAGGATTAAGCTCAGCTTCTGCTCAGAAGTTTATGAAAGTAGACGAGTCGCTTAGTTCAGTGACTCCTGAGATCACAGGTTATAAAGGGCTTCATGTGATTCCTTATTACAAATTTGGCAGCTATCAGATTGTTCACTCCAAATCAGGTTGGAGTAAAAGCCGTAGTTCAGGTTCTTTTTTAGGACAAGTATCTTCAGAAAGTCAAAAGCTAAGTTTCAAAATTATGAATGCTAAGGGAGACACTTCTCATGTGAGCATGGCTAAAACTGCACAAATGGTGGATATAGGAGGGTTCAAGGGCTTTTCTATGACACAGGGCAATGCGAACGTTGTTTCTACAATCAATACTTCCTCTGACGATTCAGAATGGAGTATAGCAACTTCATGGGGGACATCTGGTTTTTCAGGAGGAATTAAAGCTGACTCCAGTGAATATGAAATTAGAATTATCAATGAGTGGGCCTCTGGAAAATCTAACTTTTTGAGGGCAGTTACCTTTATGGGGCTGGGTTTTGGTATTTATTTGGAAGGAATTGAAATAGCTGCTGTACAGACAGTGCCAGTAAAATCAGGCATTGGTAAGTATGCTGTATGGATCAATCCAGCATTGGCTGAAAGTGAAAAACTGAAATTAGCTGCTACCTGCATGAATTTGCTGGTAATTGTTGAGCAGAATTTGCTCACAAAGTAACTGCAATTTGCAAGAAAACGGTAGTTCTTTGAAACAATCTCATGGCTTGACCTTTTGTATAAGGTAACACCTTTAAAAAAGTACAAATATGAGTCATAAGCTTGAAGTCACTGACATCTTGTCTCTCACACACAATGTGAAAAGATTTCGTACACCAAAACCTGATGGTTTTAGCTTTCAACCTGGTCAGGCTACTGAGGTAGCCATTGATCTACCCAGCTGGAAAGGAGAGAAGCGACCTTTTACTTTTACCTCATTACCTACAGACGATTACCTGGAGTTTGTGGTAAAATCTTATCGTAATCACAATGGAGTTACAAATGAACTGGACTCTATTACAGAAGGCACTCAATTCCTCATTGATGATCCTTGGGGTGCTATTCATTATAAAGGTCGCGGTACTTTTATTGCCGGTGGAGCAGGCATTACACCTTTTATCAGCATACTTCGTGATTTGAAGATAAAAGGAATGCTGGATGGCCACCAGCTGATTTTCTCCAACAAAAAAGGAGAAGATGTAATCCTTGAAGCAGAACTACAGGAAATGCTCGGTGAAGACTTCATTTCAACACTTACGCTTGAACATATAGAAGGGCATGAGTTTGGTAGGATCAATATGGAGTTTTTAAAGAAACATGTTCAGGACTTTTCACAGCATTTTTATGTGTGTGGCCCTGATCAAATGGTCAAAGACATCACTCAGGCTTTGGGACAGCTTGGAGCCAGTGCTGATTCGATTACTTTCGAAGAATAATCAGGCAGCATTAGATTTATTGGAATTTAGCGGAAGGAGTACTTTAAATGCAGTGCCCTTCTGCTCTTCGCTTTCTACAGAGATTCTTCCTTTGTTTAACTCCACAAACTCATAAACCAGCTGTAGTCCCAATCCCAAACCAGATTCACCTGAAGTCCCTTTGGTAGAAATGTTCTCGTTGAGTTCGAAGAGCTTTTTGAGCTTGTCTTCAGGTATACCTACACCATTGTCTTCAAATCTTATTTCAGCCATTCCGATAGACTCATTTTTGTTGACACTAATCTGAATCAATCCTTCTGATGGTGTGAACTTTACGGCATTATTAAGAAGGTTTCTAAAGATTGTCATTGTCGCATTTTTATCTACAAATACGGTACAATCTTCACTCATCTGTAGCTCGATTTTTATATCCTTGGAAGCTGCCATTTCTGAAAATAAATCCGCTACTTCACGCAAGGTTTCTTTCAACCTTAGCATCTCAGGAGTATAAGGGAAGTGGCCTTTTTGCTGCAATGCCCAGTGTAGAAGATTGTCTAATAGCTTCACAAGACGATCAGCGGAATTTTCCATCTGTCCCAAAATGTCCTTGAGCTCTTCAGGATCCATATCGTCCCAATTTCGCTTGATGGCATACAACAAGCCTCGCAGTGCACCTACAGGGCCACGTAAATCATGAGAGATGATAGAAAAGAACTTATCCTTGGTATTGTTTAGGACGACTAATGAATCCTTCTGTTCACGCAATTGATTGCTAAGGCGTGTCTTTGACTGATATGAATAGAAGATAACCAACACCAATGTTGTGACAATGACAAGCATTATTCCACCAGCAATCATAATGATCTGGTTGTTTCGCTTTTGTTCCAGTAGCAGATCTACCTCGGCCTGCTTTTGACCCACCTCGAACTGTGTTCTCAGATTAGCAAGGCGTTGGGTGGTTTCCAGGTTTTGAATGCTGTCTTTATATGCAAAATACTGACTTTGATAATTCAGCGCTTCTTGATAATTACCTGCATTTTCATTAAGTAAGAACAATAGATAGGAGGCGTCCCTTATTTGTTCTTTCAGGCCTTCCTGAAGCGCAAATTCAAGGCCTTTTCTAGCATAAATAATGGCATTTTCATCATCTTCCTGTTCCATAAAAACATGACCAAGTTGATTGTAATAATCAGCCATACCATAGGAATCCCCAAGTGGTTCCAGCATTTCTATAGCTTTGAACAGACCCGAACGTGCCTGCTCAAAATCGCCCTTCTTCCAAAAGACCAAAGCTCTGTTCCCACTAATGTAGGCAAGACCAATATCCATACCCTGATCCAGAAATAACGATTCTGCTTCATTGTAGTATTTCAAAGCAGAGTCATATTGTGCTATAGTATAATAATCATAACCAGTATTGAGTAGGTTGATAGCTAGTTCCCTCTTATTGCCCGTTTTTCTTAGGATGTCTATTGTTTTCAACCCATACATGAGAGCATTTTCAGAATCATCATTCTGAGTGTAACACGTAGATATTTCAGTATAAATATTGGCCAGAATAGGATCATACTTTTCAGATTCAGCTGCTATAGCAGCTCCTTTCAAAAGGTGCTCCAATGCCTGACCCAGATTGCCCATTTGTCTATGAGCTACACCAATAATCATGTTCGCCCTTATGATGTAATACTGATTGCCGCTTTTTTCTGCCAAGTCAATAACTCTTTGGGCATATTTAAGCTGATCCTCGGGAGAAATGCTATAAACCGAAAGCCAGTAGATCGTTTGTATTCTTTGATCCAAAGAGAGATCCTGTCTTTCAAGCAAAAGCTTAAGGCTATCTTCTTTTGGCTTATTTTGAGAGGAAACGGAAAAGCTGTTGAATAGTAGTACACTACACAAAATTAAGGTACTAAATGCCCTAACTGCACTTGACTTCTTTCCCGTCAAACTAGTTTAAATAATTATTGATTTACCCTTAATTTTGGATCCAACCTTACTGGAGCTCCCTGATTACCTCTGTATTGGTAGACAATATCATATTTTAAGTACTCAGCGTCAACATTGTCTTCAGGGATAGAAACAGTCCACATGACTCCAAGAGAAACCTGGGAGGAATTGTCTAGATTACTTTGAGACTGTTCGTCAAATTCAATTGCGTCAAGATAAGTAATGCCATAACCAGCAAACCAAAAGACATAAGCGCCTGGCTCAACAATTGCAGTTACTGTCTCTTCTGTAACTTCCTGATAACCTCTGATATTATCTTTGTTTGTAGCGTAGTAAAGTTTGCCGTCCGAGTAGGCTAAAACAGTAACGACTATTTCGTGTCCTCTTGTTCTTGCATTGGTATTTTTGAGGTAATCCTCCGCCATTGCCGATGCTTTCAACATATCTTGTTCAGGTTCATTATTCTTATTGATTTCCTGATGCTGACAAGAATTGAAAAGGAAAAAGGAGATTACAACAATTAAAAACGAGGGGATTAAGTTATGGCGTTTCATGGGCGGAATTATTTTGGTTTCTTAAAAATACTATCATTTGATAGTACTTCCATGAAATAGCCTCATATTTTTTACATGAAACAGAATTTTAGTTGGTTGAACGGGAATTTGAACGTCTAACCTTCTTTCAATTATTCAGAATTGCCCAAAAGTTAAGTTTCTGTAAAACATAAATCCATTTCCTGTTTAAAGAAGGGTTTTGTGTATCAAAGTAGGGATATTGACAATTTTGAAGGAATTCTCAATCCCTTTCATTAAACAATTACCATCAGCATTTTTGACAAAGTGGTCGGGCATGGGTTGATTTTGTTACGTATCAGATCAAGACCTATGGTGGTTTAAGTGAGATTGATTCATGGTTATAGCCAGTTTCTTTATCATTGTACACATAAAAGAACCAACAATACTGATATGAGTGAGTCAAACAATGCCAAAACCGCAGGAATTATCATCATCATTGTGTTTGTACTGGCAGGTGGAGTATGGTATTTTTTTATGTACAAGCCTGAGCAGGAGGCTAAGGAAAAAGCTCGCCTTGAGCTCATCGCCAAGCAAGAAGCAGAACAAAAAGCAAAGGAACTTGCTGCTCAAAAAAAGTCCCAATATGACCAATTGATCAAAACTGCAGATGCTGAATTCCAGCAGGAAAACTGGCAGGCAGCATACTCTGGTTATAATGATGCATCAGCTCTGTTGCCAAATGAAAAATATGCTAAAGATCAACGTGCGCTAGCTAAGGCCAAACTTGATGAACAGGCTGAATTGGAAGCTCGAAGGGCAGCTGGAGTTGTAGAGAAAGTCACATCTCGGACAGGCAGATACTACATCATCGTATCAAGTAGTATCGATGACGACCTGGCCATGGACTATGCCAGCAAACTGGCCAAGGAAGGCAATGCGGTGAAGTTTATCGAGCATGAAACCGATAAGCTGGTATTCTATCGGGTATCCGTTGGTGATTATGACACCCGCGAAGCAGCAGAGTCTGTAGCCGCATCTTTTACCTCTTATGGCGAAGGGGTATGGGTGCTGGGGTATTAATGGTGAATGACACCTTCTGTGCTTCGGACATCTTATCTAAAACAGGGGAGAATCCGATTATCTAACGTCTTTTGCCTAAATCCTTTGTTATTCAGCATTCTTTATTTGCTAATTCAATGATTATTACACAAAGTGACACCAAGAAGGCACAGAGTTACAAAAAACGTTTGAGTGATGACTCGTTGTTGAATTGTGAAGTAATTTATGAGCCTACTCTGTTTTCAAAAACCTTTGTCATCTTTTCAAAAGGAATTTCCTCAAAATCATTGATCACCAGGTCTGCTTTGCTGTAGTCCTGGTTCTTTGAGTGTTCACTATCAAATCCCACACAATAAATCCCGGCACTTTTTGCAGCTTCCACGCCATTTGTAGCATCTTCTATGACGATACATTCATTAGGTTGGAAGCCAGAAGCTTTTGCAGCTTTGGTGAAAATCTCAGGATGCGGCTTGGAAAAGGGGAGTTCTGCACCGCTGATTTTGGCTTTGAAATAGGTATCAAGCTCAAAACGATTAAAGATGCGATCAATACTAAACCTGGTGGCAGAAGAAGCCAACACCAAAGTCAATCCATTGTCGAAGTAGTTTTTGATTAACTCACGTACTCCTGAGATCAGGTCAAAGGTCTTATCTGTCTCAAAAATCTTATCATAATACTTACGCTTGATGGTCGCTAGTTCTTCCGGAGATTGGGAGAGGCTAAATTCACTTTTCAGCTGCTCACACAAGTTCAGAGTAGACTTACCAGTAAGTGAATTGTAAAGTTCGGCCGGCACCTTGATTCCCAATTCATCAAACATTCGGTGATACGCCTTATAGTGTAAAGGTTCACTATCAATGATCACCCCATCCATGTCAAAAATTGCAGCTTTCAGCATCTTCCTTTTTTAGTTTGCTAAGATAAGGATCTGTGGGTTTGGTTAAATGGTTTATTAGTTAATTAGTTAAATGGTTAATTATTTGGCTTGTGCGATGTGTTTCTCTTTTATAATGAATACTGAGAGTATGGGAATTGGCTGTTGGGTTCTTTAATAGTGAATAGTTATTGTCTAAATCCTTCCTTATTCAAGGTTCAACATGCTTAATTCATAATTCACAGATTGTAACACAAAGTAGCACCAAGAAGGCACAGCGCTACACTAAGATTGGAGAGATTCCTTTGTGAAACTTTGTGGTCCTTTGTGAAGCTCTGTGGAATAGCTAGCAGATTGGTATATGGCGGGTTTGGCTGTGCACTGAGTTCTTCCTTGTCAAGAGAATAATAGGGTTTGTGGTTTGATTGATTGATGAATAGTTAACCACCGTAATGACCTTAGCAAGGTTCAAAATTCGGCATTCTTAATTCACAGATTGTAACACAAAGTAGCACCAAGAAGGCACAGAGTTACACTAAGTTTTGAGAGATTCCTCTGTGAAACTTTGTGGTCTTTTGTGAAACTCCGTGGAATAGCTACCAAATTGGTAAATGGTGGGTTTGGCTGGACTCTGAGTTCTCCTTTTTCAAGGAAGATGGAGGGTGTGTGATTTGATTGATTGATGAATAGTTAACCACCTGTAATGACCTTAGCAAGGTTCAAAATTCAGCATTCTTAATTCACAATTACTGATTGTAACACAAAGTAGCACCAAGAATGCACAGAGTTACACTAAGCTTTGAGAGACTCCTTTGTGGTCCTTTGTGAAGCTTTGTTGTAAAGTTGGAAATGGTTAAGTCGTTGATTGAAGAGTGAACATTATTCCCCAAGCTACTTACTGGGTTCTGTGAGTGTATTCAAGAGCGATTTATCGTCCACATGTATCGACTTTCCTTGAATCACATTTCCTGCTTCATCAATGATCATATATCTAGGCACCCAGTCCAGATCTATGTACGCAGAGAATGCATTGTGCCAACCTTTTACAAATCGGTAATGTTCACCTTTGATCTTAAACCTGTCAATAGCCGATTTCCACTTCTGGTCTTCTTTGTCGACTGATAAAAGCAAATAGACAATGTTCTCTTTGCGGGTGTTTTTCCTGAGCTTATTATACTCCGGTAACGTAACCAGACAGTCTCTACACCAGGAAGCCCAAATGTCCACAAAGACTTTGCTTCCTTTATATTGATTAAGGACTTGTGAAAGGGTAGTGGTGTCATCGGTAAAAGTCATGAGCACAGTGTGATTCACAGAGTCCGGAAAATCCTGTTTCAGCAAATAATCCGGTACAGGCCTGTTTTGCCCGAAAAGCATCATCGAATAAAAAACAAAGAGAGCGAACAGGAATGTTTTATGGTTCATAATGGTGAATATAGCGGAAAAACTAAAATTAATCCTGGATAAATTTTCAAGAACATGATTTCCTGATTAATTATTGGGAGAGATTCTGCTGCTCCTTTCATTTGCCAAATGACTAAAACTGAAGGTCAATACTCCGCTCAATAAAAACAATTCACCAATTCTTTCACCAATCGAACAGCTGTCTGATTTTGTTCCTCATAAGAGCCCGACAATTCCATGAATTGAATGCCAAAGTATTTCAGTGTCTCACGATGGGATCGGTCCAGCTCATTTCTGGCACCTATTTCAAGTCTTGTTCCATCCTGAATATAAGGGACGTCTTTATGGAGGTATAGGTAAATGTCAGCACAATTGTAGTGATATATGGAAGCTTGCAAATCCAAATAAGAACCAAATGCGTATTTGGCATAAGATTGAGTGATATGGACATCAGTATCTATAAAGACCAGTGGCTCCAATTGCTCACAAGTATTCATAATATTCTGAGAATGCCCTTCAGCTATTAGCTTCAATTGTTTTTTAGTAAATCTCGTGGAATTTGGAATAAGATCCCTTGCCAATTCATGAACCAGACTGGATCTGAATTGATTTGAAAGATGATCAGCAAGTGTGCTTTTACCTACAGATTCAGTACCCAGAATGACTATTTTCTTCTGAAAATAATGCTTCACGCTATTCGGTAGCAAGTCCCAATTGTTGTAAAGTGATTTCCTTATTTCAGAACCGGAGATTGGATATTTGTTACGACCCGTATCAAATGATATGTGATTGATATGCATAAACCTGGCTACATAATCTCCATATGGTTCAGAGGTAAATAGTAAATTCATATCAGGAAATAGTCTGGAAAACTCTCTGGCCCAGGCTCTTGAGACTTCAATTGAGGACTCAGAGGTATTTGGTAAGACGGTTTCGTCATATTCTAATACTGTAACAATCACCTTAGGATGATCTCTGAATGTTTCCGAAATCCATTTAGACCTTACTTTTCCAGATATTTTTTCCCTCGTACTGGCACACACCAGCACATTCAGCAGATCGCAATGATCTATTGCAAATTCAATCATTGCCTTATGTCCAAGGTGAAATGGCAGAAACTTACCAAAAACAAAACCTTTAGTCATAATCTGGGGTCAGCCAATGGCATAATGCCAACCCAAATCTGTTCACTGGTTTTTCTCATACTCTGTAGCCGAAAAATTCGTGTATCTGGACAATGATATTCCAATTCTGATTGTCAACAAAACCAAGGGGGAAAATATGGGCCCCTATTGGATATACTGATGAAAATTTAGCCATATGATGGGTGGTTTTCGTCTGCTGCGCTTTTGCCATAAAAAAAGTGTTAATTAAAGGCTTTTTTTGTACAAATGCATGTCCATAATACTTCTAGCCAGGCCTCTTTATGATCGCATGAGCTGACCTTTTCTGTATGCTTCGGACAGAGCAGCCGGGATCGATGCTTCTGCTTCAATGACCAGTGCTCGTGCTTTCTGGATTTCGGCTAGCATTTCCTGCTCCATGGCCACAGCCATAGCTCGTCGTTCTTCAGCTCTGGCATGAGCAATTTCCAAATCTGCAGCTGCCTGATCTATTTGAAGTTTGGCGCCAATATTATGTCCGATATTGATGTCAGCGATATCGATGGATAAAATCTCAAAAGCTGTACCTGCATCCAGCCCACCAGCCAGCACTCGCCTGGATATGACTTCTGGTTGTTCCAATACAAACTTATAGCTAGCCGCTTCACCCATACTGGAGATAATTCCCTGACCCACGCGTGCCTTGATGGTTTCCTCACCGGCACCACCTACCAACTGCTGGATATTGGTTCGTACAGTTACCCGAGCCTCTGCAATCAACTGGATACCATCAGCCGACACTCCGGTAATGGCTGGAACAATAATCATATAAGGCGAGACAGAGATTTGTAAGGCTTCCAGTACATTTCTGCCAGCCAGGTCTATAGCAGTAGCTTGTTGGAAAGTCAACTCCAGGTTAGCTTTATTGGCAACGATCAATGCTCGGATCACGTTGGTCAGATTTCCATTTGCCAAATAATGTGTTTCCAGTATTTGAGTGGAAATACCCGGTATTCCGGCTTTAGTTGCTAAAATCAATGAGTTGACAATGAGCTTAGGAGGGACTTTTCGGAACCGCATAAAGACTAATTCCAAAAGATTAACCTTCACACCAGAAAACTTAGCAGTAATCCAGAGACCAACAGGAATCAGGTACAGCAGCAGCCAAAGGCCAGCCAAAATTACTGCTGAGAGAATCATTAAATGTACAGACATGGTGTAAAGTGTGGTTCGTTTTGGGGAGTATATACCCAAATGAATAGTCGAAGTTAGTTCTATTTTAGGTGGGTAATGGTCACAATGAATTATATCTGTAAACTGAAGGCCATCCGCTTGAGTATTAATCATTTGAAGCGGAAATCCCCTAAGGAGAATATGGCGGAGGCAAGCTGAGAATCTATACCTCCATATGGTATGAGATCACCAAAGATAAAGAAGCCCTTGATACCATTGCCATAGCGTAATAGTCGCTTAGTCTACGTGACCCGGTCTACGTGACCCGGTCTACGCGACTCGGTCTACGCGATCTGGGTTTTGAGATTTTTCGATTTTTCCAGAGCCTTAGTTTGCCACAATATTACAGCCACATGATGCTGACTTAGACTAATCAATCTCGTTGACTAGCTTTTCACATACTCAATCGCATTAATGCGCCAGACAAATTTGGCTATTTTGGTTTCGACGATCACTTCTTCGCCAACTTTTTTGTGGAGCAGAGATTGGGCCATGGGAGAGTCCATCGATATGTAATCTTTGTTTCCAATCAATTCTTCATAGCCCACGATTCGTAACCTTTTCTTGAGTTTCTTTTCTACGTTTTCGATCTCCACCCAGGCACCAAAATTCACTTCACCTTCCTGGTGTGGGTGGTAGTCAATCACTTTGAAATTATCAATACATTTTCGCAAATAGAGCAGACGCTTATCGATCTCCCGCAGACGTTTTTTGTTATAGTGATAATCAGCATTTTCAGAACGATCACCAAGACTGGCCGCCCAAGAGACCTTTTTAGTGGTTTCTGGTCGCTCTACACGCCATAGGTGATTGAGTTCTTCTTTGAGCCGTTCCATTCCTTCCGGTGTTATCAACTGTGATCTCATGATCGCTTTTCAAATTGAGTAATAGTAAATCAACTGCAAATATTTGCATTCATCCTAAGGTGACCCAGTCGTCCTCAAAAAAGATTGCTACGAAATTCTTAAAAATAAAGGTATTCAACCCAAGGAACCTGTATAGCAAGGAGAGGTCACCATTCAACTATTATCAATTGAGTGTCTTCAAGGATTAGATTTTTCGCTATTGGTAAGCTATGATGCGTACTTGCTCATTGGATTTGGCGGGTAGGATTGGCAAAGTTTTTAGGGGAACTTGGCCTCAGTGTGACACACTTAGATGCTACTACTATTGTCAGGCATCATGCACTGTCTTTTGAAAGGGAAAAATACTTTGCTATTGCAATGATTCCGGATAGTCTCTTTTATTGACTATTGGCGAATCATAGGCGAGCGTTCGGTTTGCCATTTGATCTGGCAAAAAAAAAGTCCGGGCAATTGCCCGAACTTTTTATCGACTTAATTATCAGTAGATTAAAGAATTTCCACTTTTGCGGCAAATGCTCCTCTGTCACCCTGTTCGATGACAAATTCCACCTTATCATTTTCGTATAATTTTTCTCTTGCGTTTGTCTTATGCACAAAGATTTCTTTGTTAGTTCCGTCTTGAGTAATGAAGCCAAATCCTTTGTCTTCATTGAAGAATTTTACTGTTCCTTTTTCCATTTGTATTAATTATTCTTATTCAATTATCTGTAATTTTTAACGCGTTTTGTCCTTTTCAAGAGCGCATTGTTTCTTATAAATTTGTTTTGTGACCTTGCTATCCCAGCCATGATTGAGTATTAATCAATCAAGGTAATAGCCCGACCTATTTTACCTGCTCTTCCGGTTCGTCCGATCCTGTGCACATAGTCTGCATAGCTTCTGGGTGGCTGATAGTTGATCACGAGTTCCACATCGCTGATGTCAATGCCTCTGGCCACCACATCCGTAGCTACCAGTATTTTGATTTTTCCATTTTTAAACATCTTGAGAGTAAGTTCCCGTCTGTTTTGAGACTTGTTGCCATGTATGGCATCTGCTGTAAAAGCTTCTCCCTTCAATTTCTTCACCAGTTTGTCTGCGTGGCGTTTGGTCTCACAAAACAGGATTGTCTTGGATTCCACTGGCTTGTTTAGCAGGTCTTTGAGCACCACAAATTTGTCTTTACCTTGTGTGTAGACCACTTGCTGATCTATTGCTGTAGAGCGATGCGTTGACGTCTCGGATTGTATGGTCAGAGGGTTTTGGGTCATTTCCTGGATGAGCTTCTTCTGGGTAGGATCCAGTGTTGCCGAAAATAGCAGTGATTGTTCTTTGCTGCTCATGGCCCGGTTGATCTTTTGAACCTCACGGGAAAAGCCCATATCGAGCATTCTGTCAAACTCGTCCAGTACCAATACTTTGAACTGTCGGTAGTCAATAGCTCCCTGTGAATTCATGTCCTGCAATCGACCTGGAGTGGCAATGATCACATGGCTTTTTCTTCTCAGGTTTTTCAACGACTCACGTACCGATACTCCTCCTATCAAAACAACAGAGAACAGGTTCAGTCCTTTTGTCAAAGAGCGAAACTCTTCGTTGATCTGAGTGGCAAGTTCACGGGTAGGGGCGATGATTAAAACCTGATTTTGCGGGGCCTGGGTAATGAGTTTTTGGATGATTGGAATCAAAAAAGCAGCAGTCTTACCCGTGCCAGTACCGGCTATGCCCACCAGGTCTTTGCCTTCCAGGATAGGTAATATGGCCTTGTCCTGTATTTCTGATGGCTTTTTGTATCCTTTTTGGGCAATGAGCTGTAGCAGCTTATCATGCAAGGGCATGTTTGCAAAGTCATTTTGGTTTTGATAAGGAATGGTGTCTGCGGTTTGCTGACTTCCAGTGTTGATGTATTGATTTACATCGATTGCCGCCTTTTTCGTATTTCGAGCTGACGGTTTAGGGGTACGCGATTTGCGTTTATAAAATGTAGTATTCATTAGAATTTCAATATTAGATGCGCCCTGTTCCCAGAGCTTTAAGCATGTTTAAGTGTTGGTATATGGCCTGAGCCAAAGAGGGCTGGGTATGATAGGGTATGTCAAACTCAGCCGCAGTAGTCCTGACAATACCAGCAATTTTTCGGTAATGGATATGGCAAATATGTGGGAATAGATGATGCTCAATCTGATGGTTGAGTCCTCCGGTAAACCAGAATAGCAATCTACTATTCATCCCAAAGTTGGCCGTTGTTTTTAGTTGATGTACCAGCCGATTTTCCGGCACAACCTTCTCTTCGATATCTATAAACTCCGATGTTTCCATCACATGGGCACATTGAAAGGTAAATGTCAGAATGAACCCTGCTACAAAGTGCATGGTCAGGAACATCAGAGCTACCATCCAAATCGGGTAGGATAACCACAAGGATGGCAATACAAGGAAAAGGGAAAAATAAATGATTTTACGTAGGATAATCTGAGCAATGTGCCATTGAAAAGGACGTCCTGGTTTGATCAGGTTTTCTTTTTTGTATTTGAATGCCTTGATGAAGTCCTTAACAGTCACCCAGATGAGGGTGGAGAATCCATAGAAGAACAAAGCATAGAGATGTTGGAATTTTTGAATTGGTTTCCAGGGTTGATTAGGGGAGAACCGAAATATGAACCTGGGTTCAATATCCTCATCAATATGTTCGATGTTAGTGAAGCTGTGATGTAAGACATTGTGCTGGATTTGCCAGTTTTTGGAGTCCACCCCGAGCAGCCATGTAGACCAGCCAATGAAGCGATTGATGAATTTTTTGCGTGAGTAGGCTCCGTGAAGACTGTCGTGCATTACAGCCATTCCTATAAAAGCCTTGCCAAAACCCATGATTGCCCAAAGCAAAAACAATAAAGGAATGCTTTGCACGTCAAAAAGGAGCATGCCAATGAAGGGAATCAGATAGATTGACAAAGCTGTCAATGTCTTTACAACCATTTGAGTATTGGCTCCCCGGTCAATGTTGTTTTCTGAAAAATAATGGTTAACTCTGGACTTTAATGTCCTGGCAAAATTTGCGTTTACCTCTGTAGAATATTTGTATTTAATCAAGCCAAAATGGATTATGTTAGATTCTGTTCGGGAAGCAGTATCTAATCCAAATTGTTAACTTGATTTACTGGTTCTGAAACAAAAGACTTTAAGAGAGCTTTTCTCTTTTTTGCCGTAACGTCAGAAAATGCAAAAGAAAATGTTGTGAAGATTTGACTTGAGAAGTCTCTGAACTTTGTGATGCAAAGGACTGCAATTAAAATGACAAAACCTATTTTGTTACTGACATAAAATAATATGGCTTCATTAGCCGGGAGGCTTCCTGGCCTTTTGTGGTGAATGTCCGTTGTATTATATTGTAAAATAAAAGTAGGATTATCCATTATCAAACACTAGCTTTGCACTGCTATTATAGAATTAGGCAAATTCTTACTTCTCTTTTTGAGTCAAAGGATTAAATACATCTACTGATTTATTTATCCCCATCAATAACACCGCTCCCGACTATAAGCAAATCGCTCATCTCAGGTTGGTCATTTGAAAAGCCCCGAATCTAGAGTAAAAAGACTGATCATAAATGTCTATGAACATGGAGCAATCCAGGTTTATTGGCAACATTGTATTCAACCCCTGATTTGCATTAGCATAAAAAAAATCATTAATTATTTACAATAACACCATGCAAGAAGGAACTGTAAAGTTTTTCAATAATTCCAAAGGGTTTGGATTTATTAGTCCCTCAGATTCAAATGAGGACGTTTTTGTTCACGAATCCGGACTTGTCGATGACATTCATGAAAATGATAAGGTGAGCTATGATCTTGAAAGAGGTAAAAAAGGGATGAATGCTGTCAACGTAAAAGTTATAAGCTAATCTCTGGTAGTACTTTGACAAAAAAACCATCCGCAAAGATGGTTTTTTTGTGCTCCACAAATTCACTCTCGGAGGATGTTTTCAGGGATTAGAGTACCTACTCTTCTGGTATATTATTCACTGGCACCATCAGCTTTCATCAAACTACCTTATCCAATGAAACAATTAAAAATCCTTGTTCAGATCACCAAGAGAACAGAATCTCTTGAGAAGTATTTTCAGGAAATTGACAAAGTGCAATTAATATCGGCAGACGAAGAAGTCCTGCTGACCCAGCGCATTCGTCAGGGAGATCAGGCGGCACTGGAGAAACTAACCAAAGCCAACCTGAGATTTGTTGTTTCTGTAGCCAAGCAGTATGACCGAGGTTTCCCCAATGTCACCCTCCAGGATTTGATCAGTGAAGGAAACATTGGCCTGATCAAAGCAGCCACCCGGTTTGATGAAACCAGGGGATTTAAGTTTATTTCCTATGCTGTGTGGTGGATTCGCCAATCTATTATTTCTGCCATTTCTCAAAACTCGCGAACCGTGAGGCAGCCCATGAACCGGGTGAGCGGTTACCACCGGGTAATTGCCTCTTTCTCTGCTTTGGAGCAAAAACTCGAGCGAGAACCTACCGATCAGGAAGTGGCTGATGCGCTTGATGTGCCTCATGATCATGTGACGGACATCAAAAAACTAGGAGCCAAAACGGCTTCCCTTGATGCACCTTTAATGGCTGATGAAGTGTCCAATTTGCTCGATGTGCTGGTTGATCCTGAAGGACATAATCCGGATACCAACTCCATGGTACATTCCCTGAAATCCGATATTCGTAGTGCGTTCAATGTGTTGACCTCCCGGGAATCAGAGATTTTGGTACTCTTCTACGGACTCAATGACGAACCGAGTCAGACACTGAATGACATTGGCCTTAAGCTCGAACTCACCAGAGAGCGGGTTAGACAAATAAAAGAATGTGCCATTTATAAACTGCGGTGTAATCTACATGGTGGTCACCATCTAAGGTCTTATTTAGGCTAATACCCCAATCCAACAATTTACAGACTGGCAGTGTAACTGACACCGCCAGGTCAGACGTATCTTGCATATTTGATTTTAAGTAAACCACCAGCGATGCTTCCGGGCACTAGTCCATGGCATCAGAGCATCATTTACCCGAAAGCTCCTTAACTTTCTGATGGTTGCGAGTAATCGCACTTTCACGGGCATTTTATACTTCAGTTTTCTCAGAATCTCCGTGGTTTAATCAAAATTCATCAACTTGCCTTTCCGATGAAAGACATCTTCCTGATTACACCACCTTTTACTCAGCTGAACACCCCTTATCCGGCCACAGCTTATCTCAAGGGCTTTCTCAATACTAAAGCCATTTCGTCCTTTCAGATGGATCTGGGAATAGCAGTGATCCTGGAAATCTTTTCTCATGACCGGCTCAGAGAAATGTTTGCCCTGGCAGAGGAACGAAAGACCATTCAATCAACCAACAGTCAACGAATATATGCCCTAAGGGAAGATTATTGTTCTACAGTGGACCAGGTCATTGCTTTTCTGCAGGGAAAGGACCCAACATTGGCCCGCCTGATTTGCACCGAACAGTTTTTGCCGGAGGCATCACGCTTTGATCAGCTGGAAGAGCTCGACTGGGCCTTTGGGAGTATGGGCATGCAGGACCGGGCAAAACACCTGGCCACTCTTTATCTTGAAGACCTTTCTGACTTTATTGTAGAGTGTATCGATCCGCATTTCGGGTTTAGTCGCTATGCCGAACGGCTGGGGCGCAGTGCCAATACCTTTGATCCACTGTACCAGGAGTTGCTCAAAACTCCGACCTGGATTGATGAGATCACCTTGAAGCTTTTGGACGAGCGATTGCAAACGCATCAACCCAGACTGGTCGCTTTCTCCGTTCCTTTTCCGGGCAATCTTTACAGTGCCTTTCGCTGTGCGCAGTACATTCGTCAGCGTTACCCTGATATGCGGGTGGCTATGGGTGGAGGCTTCCCCAATACTGAATTGCGATCGGTTAGCGATACCCGGGTTTTTGATTTTTTCCATTACATCACGCTGGATGATGGCGAGCTCCCGGTGGAGTTACTGATTGACCATGTGAAGGAAAAAGGAGGACCACTCAAACGAACTTTCCTGCGGGAAGCTAACGAGGTAGTTTATAAGAATGACACTGCTCAACCCGACTATAAGCAAAAAGATGTGGGGACACCGGACTATTCTGACCTGCCCCTGGATCAATACATCTCCGTCATAGAAGTAGCCAATCCGATGCACAGCCTGTGGAGTGACGGCCGGTGGAATAAGCTCACCATGGCACATGGATGCTACTGGGGTAAATGCACGTTCTGTGATATCTCACTGGATTATATCAAGCTATATGAACCTATAGCTGCGAGACTTTTGGTAGACAGAATGGAAGCACTGATTGACCAGACAGGCGAGCGGGGCTTTCACTTTGTGGATGAAGCCGCTCCGCCAGCACTAATGCGTGAAGTGGCGTTTGAGATCGTCAGGAGAAAACTCGTAGTGACCTGGTGGACCAATATTCGGTTTGAAAAGAGCTTCACCCGAGATTTGTGTGTGCTTTTGCAGGCTTCTGGCTGCATAGCAGTGTCCGGAGGATTAGAGGTGGCTTCTGATCGTTTGCTCAAGCTGATCGACAAAGGAGTCACGGTGGAGCAGGTGGCACAGGTGACCAGCCACTTCACAGAAGCAGGCATCATGGTGCATGCTTACCTGATGTACGGCTACCCGACACAGACGATTCAGGAGACTGTAGACAGCATGGAGATGGTTCGCCAGCTTTTTGAACTTAATCTGATTCAGTCTGGGTTTTGGCACCAGTTTGCACTTACTGCCCATAGTCCTGTAGGGCTGAATCCTCAGGCTTTTGGCGTGCATCCGGTGGAAGTAGAGGCTTCGTTTGCTTACAATGATGTGCAGTTTATGGATGATATAGGCATTGACCATCAGCGCTTTAGCGAAGGTTTGAAAAAGTCGCTGTTCAATTACATGCATGGTCTGGGCTTTGAGGTGCCGCTACAAAACTGGTTTGATTTCAAACTCCCCAAACCCACAATTCGCCCGGATTATATTCATGGCTGCCTGGCTCGTGACACCAACCAAAACCAGTTTAAACCTACGGCCAAAATCATTTGGCTGGGAGGGAAGCCTACCTATGATACGGCCAATATCAGGAAGAAAGGCAAGATTATGCAGCAAGGTGTTTTGAGCTTTCATAACAAGAAACACATCTTTGAGATTGCTCTGGATCCTGCTCATGCACAATGGCTGCTCCAGCAGCTGGAAAGCTGGAGCCCAACATCTGGCAAAGCCATTACGCTAGCCGATGTAAAATCTGCATTTCTGGAAAACTTTGAAGGGTTTGAAGGTTTCTGGTATGGCCATGGTATGGATGAACTGCGGGAAAATGGGTTGCTGGCGTTGTAGCATCGCATGAAAAAATGAATCTTCGATGCACTTAATGGCTTATCAACTTTAGTTTTTGATATTTCTTTACAGTTTCAGATTTGGGTTTAGTTTGTTGGCAGCAAGAATTCTATTGAAGAAACTATACATTATCAGGCACGGAGAAACGGAGTATAACAGAAAAGGAATGGTGCAGGGGAGCGGTATCAATGCTTCGCTTAACGATACTGGTGAAAAACAAGCTGAAGCCTTTTACCAGGCTTATCGACATATCAATTTTGATAAAATCTATACATCCAATCTTATCAGGACTCCACAATCGGTTCAGCGCTTTATTGATCAGGGAATTCCCTCAAAAGCTCTTGCGGATTTGCGCGAAATTAGCTGGGGGAGCCAGGAAGGTAAAGTCTTTACTCCTGATACTTCTAAAGAGTACCAGCGTGTCTGCCAGCGATGGACCGCAGGCGAGCTGGAAACGAAAATAGATGGGGGAGAAAACCCGATTGAGGTCTCTGAACGCCTGGCTCGTGGATTCGAGTCTATTGTATCACAGCGCAAAGAGGAAACCGTGCTGGTTTGTGTACACGGACGAGTGATTCGCATTCTCATAACTTTAAAATTTAGGAAACTGCCATCCCCAATACCTCTACATACTGCTGAATAAACTCATCTTTACGCTTAAGGCGATATTGCATCACCCAACGAGGATGAGGCACTGTTTGAATGTTTTCAAACAAATCGTATTTCTTGTTGAGTGCTTCCAGGAATTTCAGGTTTTGTCCCTGCCCAATGCTGAAAGCAATCTTTCGGTTAATTGGAAAATCAAACTGCTCTTTGATTCTGTTAATAGCATATTGCTCAAACAGTGACTTCCAGTCTTTGATGTCGTAATAATTCAGGTTCTTACCATCTCTGATGTAGCCCAGTGGTGACATGGCAGAGATGTAAAAGTGTTTATAAAAGGCAACTGGGCCACCAAATGCTTCAATCATGTCATAGACAAAGCGACTGGATAGCTCCGGTTTTTTATCAAAATCATTTGGAATGCCACAGACTTCTTCCATTTTGATAGGATCAGTGAATGGAACCCCCGTGATACCGCCACCAAAGCGTCCCGGGTTGATACCAAAGAGAATGATCCTTTCCTGATTATCAGCATAATACTGCTGATAAAATGTCCGGGTAATCTGCCATGCGGCTTCCTCCTGATATGGATTCATCACCACTACATCTTCAGGCAATCCCGCAGGAGGTTGTAGGTTTTGGTAAAATTGTAGAATCTTGTCAGCGACTGTCATTTTGGAAAGATAACTTGCACCATGGCCCGAACCAAGAAATACTTTATTATCTACAAACCTTACAAAGTGCTCACCCAGTTTACCGAGGAAGATGGCAACCCTGGCCTTGGAAGTATCTATGAACTTCCAAAGGATGTCTATGCCGTAGGACGCCTCGATCTGGACAGTGAAGGGCTCCTGATCCTCACCAATGACAAAGTGCTGAATCAAGCTTTGCTCAACCCTAAACATCAACACAAGCGTACCTACTGGGTAGAGGTAGAGGGTGTTCCTTCTGAGGAATCTTTGAATGAACTCCGCAATGGACTGGACATCAATGTAAAAGGCATTTACCGGACCTTGCCATGTGAAGCTCAGCTGATTGAGCCTACCGGCTTACCTGAGCGCAATCCCCCGGTCAACTTTCAAAAGCACCCGGAACGCTCCTGGCTGGAGATCAAACTGGTGGAAGGCAAGAACCGACAGGTAAGGAAAATGACCGCCAAAATAGGCCACCCAACTCTGCGATTGATCCGGGTAGCCATAGAAGACCTAAAACTTTTTCCGCTGGCTCCTGGTGGCATTACACAGATCTCTGAAAAGGTACTTTATAAGAAGTTGAAGTTGGAAGAGTAAGGCAGGAGAGGAGTCCTATAGCGTTATTTGCTTACTAATTATTATTGAGTTAGATTAGATGTTAATAATAGTGTAGATATGATGTTTATTTCTGTCGTTAATTCTACCTGCCGGTAGAATGGCGATTATAAACGTTTAAGATCGGATACATCACTGTTATTCAATGTGTTATGTTAAAAATGATATAATTGGTTATAGTGAATTAACTATAGTGGATGTTGTGGCTCCTATCATCAAATGGAAAAAATGAAAATCAAAACTCTAATATCGACCCTTGTACTTGGCTTTCTTTTTTCGTGCGAGTCGGAGAACGCAGTTACTGTTAAGGTGTTGGTAAATAATAGTCGAATCGACAGCTTGTATATTACCGAATCAATAACTGAAAAGTTATTACTCCGAATATCATTGGATACCGATTCAGATGAACAGATAAATGGCGAAATAGATTTTCCAACTATAGGTAGCATACAAACTAAAGATGGTAAAAAGAGCTATTTAACCATATTATATCCGAGCAAAGCCTTAAACATTACCACCTTTAATGATTCTACTATTAGTACAGGTAATCCAGGTGACTCACTTCTGAACTACTTATGGGAGAGTAATAATGAGTTTATCGCTCAAAACGCTGGGTTTATATTTACTTCCGGTAACCCGGATTCAATTGTAGCTCTTTTTAAAAATTTTGAAGCTCTCAGAAAAAAACATATCGAAAAATATTCAGCTAATCTCGCTCCTCAGGAAAATGAAGCTTTGCTATATCAGAACAAAGCAAGAATTCACTCTTTCCTATTTTATTTCGGAAGATTGGCCAAGGACTATCCGCCAAACCACAATTACTTTTCCTTCATAAAGGAGATAGACAATAACACAAAATGGACCAAGACGCTTCCTCAAAATGTGCTATATAAACATGAAATCAATTATTTGTTAGAAAAAGACTCTATTGAGAGCAATCAAGACTTTTTAGACTATATCTCAAGCCAAACAGAAAATGAAGATCTTAGCGATTTTTTGAAAGCAACTTATTTAGCCGAAATCATCGAGAGCCCATCTTATTGGCCTAAGCATGAGAAGCTTCTGAGTTCTGAAGTTCTTAAACAGATTATCGACAATGAAAAATCTAATAAGTATCACTATCTCATCGACAAATCTTCTAATTCTTTTTTTTCTTCTCAAAAAGGTGTTGTGGCTTATAATTTTGAAGCAAAAAAAATAGATGGATCAAAAATTAAATTGTCAGATTTGAAGGGGAAAGTTGTGTTTATTGATTCTTGGGCTAGTTGGTGTGGCCCTTGTATCGCACATAGACCAAAGATTTTGGAATTAGCAAATAAATATGCAGACAACCCAAAAGTAGAAATCTTAAGAATCTCAGTAGATGCGGATCGAGATGACTGGATAAGATACTTAACTAAACAGGATCAACTGGAGATTAAGGGCGATTTGATAATCGAGAATGGAATGAAAACACAATTTGGAGATCGCTATAACATCAAGCAAATCCCAAAATACATCTTGATCGATGTTAATGGGATAATTGTAAATTCAAATATTTCAGAACCTTCTTTGGCGGTAGAAGAAATGATTGAATTCGAACTTAGCAAAATGTGACGAGCCACAACAAGCAAAAAATTAGTCTATTTGAACCCAGTCCTAATAATGGGGGGTACAATTGCAATGAAGGACGGGTTGAACAAACTCAATGATCCGGGCATTCATGCACTGAATGATTGAGAATAAAAAGAGAATCGCTAACTAACCTAATCGTCATTTTTTTAGAACTATTTTGAATTTGACTCTAAAATATCTTCAGATCAATAGATCATTTGAGTTTCCAGGTGAGGTTGAGGAACTGATGCAGAGAATGGACTTTCTTGAAACCACAACAAAACGGTTTAAAACCACACAACTTTCCCATTGGAAATACAAAATATCTGCAAATTTTTCTCTTGGCACTCTGCAGATCAGTGGATTTGGAGTGCCTATCAGTATCTGTATGAGCATAGAAAATCCTGAAATGGGAAACCCCAAAGTATCTGTAAACTCTAAAATCAGAGTAGAGCATTACTTCTTTGCTATAGTTTTCGGCTTTATCATTCCATTTTCTCTGCTCAGCGATCAACCGTGGTATTTTAGTCTCTTCTCATTCGGTTTGTTCTTTGTTGTTCACTTTTGGTTTCATCTTGTTTACAGGGTTCAGGAGAATGAACTTACTAAAAAGCTAATAGGGCAGCTCAAACTCAATGAATTATGATTACAGTGATATTGCTCAGATTTATTATTTCAAATGGATTAAAGGAGGTAAGGCTTTTATTAATGATATTCCTTTTGGCGTTTAGTTGTTCACAGCCTGATCCATTGTCCATATCTGTTTCGTTTCCCCAAATCATCGAAAACAGGACCCCAATAATGGGTAGTTTGTCTTATGCTGTAAATATTCCTGAAAATGATTCTATTAAGGAATTGAGTTTTACCACCAACTATTCAGACAGGATGGCTGACTTGCACTATCCATATATGAATGATGCGTTTGGAGCAGATCTGAATCCGGAGAAAAACGCTATTCCATTATTTATTGACCTGTTTTACCTGACTCCAGATTCTCCCGGCAACTTAACCAGTTCTGACACTATTATCCTGACGATATCAATAACGCTAAAAACTTCCAGGGGAATTAATACCACCAGGTCGTCCAGCCACGTGATTAAACATCTCCTAAATGAAAGTATGGATAGCAGGACTGACACAATCAGAGGTTGGTATTACAAGGAAGATGTCATTATTGCTAATTGGAGTAATGGTGTTAAAAATGGAAAGGTTGATATCAAAGGCAGATTTGGGAAAGCCAGCCTTAACTATACCGAAGGAGTATTAGATGGAGAACAGTACGTCAGAGGTACGAGTGGTGACACTGCATCAATTTCCTTATTTGATCATGGAACAGAACTGGAGGTAAAGTATTTGATCGATACTTCATCGATCAGATATTTGGAAAACACCTACTCTAATGCACAATAGTGTGGATCTTTTCATTATCTGACAACCAGGGAGAACCAGACAAAAGCTTCGCGTCATTTACTCCACATCCCTTATCTTAGGAAAGCAGAATCTAAAACCAATCCCATCGTGAAAACCTTTCTTCCATCCATTCTCAGCCTGATTTTATTGTTTGGTTGTAATACCAGTACGAAGCAACCCCAGGAACCAGCTTCCTCTGAAGCCCAAATCAGCCTGACAGGTAACATTGCATTCCCGGAGAAGCTGGCAGGCTCTACAATTTATGAGGTGAATATCAGGCAGTTTACTCCCGAAGGTACCATCAATGCTTTTTCGGAACACCTTCCAAGACTCAAGGAGCTTGGAGTGGATGTTTTGTGGTTGATGCCGATCTTCCCAATCAGTGAAACGAATAGAAAGGGAACTTTAGGTAGCTACTATGCTCCTCAGGACTATACAGCGGTCAACCCGGAGTTTGGCACAGTTGATGATTTTAAGTCCATGCTTGCTAAAGCTCACGAAATGGGTTTTTACGTCATTCTCGATTGGGTACCCAATCATACAGGTAGGGATCACCGCTGGATTACAGAGCATCCGGAATATTACATTAGGGATGAAGAGGGCAATGTGACTTATGAGTCGATGAGTCCGACTGATGTTTGGTGGGATACGGCTTTGTTGGATAACTCAAATCCAAATACCCGCCAAGCCATGATTACTGCCATGCGGTTTTGGGTGGAGCTAGGGATCGATGGATTCCGTCTGGATCATGGATGTGGTGATAAAATACCATTGTACCTGTGGGAAGAAGCCCGGGCAGCACTCGATCCTTTGAGAGACCTCTTCTGGCTGGCAGAGTGTGGACATGAGACTTTTATTTTGGATGGGAGCTATGCGGATGAGTTTGAAGTGCGCATGCGCGAAGTAGCAGCCGGAGAGACAACTGCTGATGCGTTGTTTGAATGGGTCAAGGCAGACATGTTCAAATATGGCCGTACGGCTTACAGAATGATTTACACCAGCAATCACGATCTCAACTCCTGGGTGGGGACTGTCTTTGAAAGATTGGGTGATGGACACAAAGCCTTTGCCACGTTGGTATTCACAGCTTATGGCTTCCCAATGATCCTAAGTGGTCAGGAGGTTGGCCTTTCAAAGCGACTTGAATTCTTTGAAAAAGATCCGATCAACTGGTCAGATTCACTGGGATTGCAATCCTTTTACCAGTCTCTGGTGAAGCTTAGAAAAGAAAATCCGGCACTTTGGGCTGGTGATGCAGGAGGATTTCCAGTAGGTATAGAAGAAAATGAAAACGTCCTGGGGTTTGTGCGTGAAGTAAAAGGCAACCGTGTCGTTGCGATCTTCAACTTTTCTGCGGAGAATCAGTCTGTCAGTATTAACAATAAAGATATTTATGGAACATATACTGACTATTTCTCTGGAGAGGAATATGAAATCAATGATTCACCATTGTCTCTTGGTCCGTGGGAGTATCTGGTGTTTTCGGAATAGGGTCTTTGATACTCTCCGGTTGAGATTAATTTTTTCGCCTTTGAAGGTGATGGTACATTTGATATATTTAAACAGTTAATCGTATTGTCCGGGTTTTGATTGAGTCTTCAATAAAATTCAAGAGTCCAGAGTGAAACAGCCTAAATTAAAAAATTGGAAAAAATACAGCTTTGACTTTCTGTCAATTTTCATTGCGGTGATTTCCGCATTCACTCTGAATAGTTGGAATGACAATAGAAAAGACCGAATTGCAGAAAGTAAAATACTGACTGAAATACACAATGGACTTGAGAAAGATCTGGAAGACCTGGGTTTGAATGTAACAGGACATAATCGAGGGTTGAAGGCAATTGGCTATTTCAGAGATATTTTAGCTCAAAAGGAGGTTGCTGAGGACTCAGTATTGTATCATTATTTCAACCTGACAAGAGACTACATTTCCATCCAAAATAAATCGGGTTATGAAACTTTAAAATCACGAGGATTGGAACTTGTAGAAAATGACTCATTGAGGGCCAAAATTATTTCACTTTATGAATATGACTACAATGCCCTGCAGAAGTTGGAGGAAGAATACTTCGAGTTACAATTTCAGGAAAACTACTTCAAAGAAATTAATCAGATCATATCCGGAAACCTTGTATTCAATGAAGAGAAATCACCAACCCATATCAACACACCTCTGAAAATCACAGATGAGGAAGAAAAATTACTACTGACATATTTGTGGAAAATTCAAATCAACAGAGACTTCATTTTACGCTATTACGCTACGGTTGAAAACAAAATCAAAAGTGTTAGGGAAGAGATTGAACAGGAATTAAATTGATGAATCAATTTCCGACTTTACTTAGTTATGGTTGTTTCTCACAAACCTTTTACCCTTAATCCTCCTGCATTCTGAGCATGATGTCATAACTTAGAAACTTCATTTAAAACATCGTTTTAGACAAGGTTTGTCTCTCTCAAACCTTGTTCAAACCAGTATAAAGAAGATGCAGAAGTTATTGTCAATATTATTGGCTGGTTTTCTACTGACCAGTTGTGGAAATCAAAGCGAAACCACTCAAAAATCAACCATTATCAAAGAAATACCGAAGGTAACTCATCCGGATTGGGTGAAAGACGCAACGATCTATGAAGTAAATATCAGACAGTTTACCCCCGAAGGCACGTTTGCTGCATTCCAGAAGCACCTACCTCGTCTCAAAGAATTGGGGGTGGATATACTGTGGTTGATGCCAATCAATCCAATTGGAGAGAAGAATAGAAAAGGTTCTATGGGTTCATACTACGCGGTGCAGGACTATCGTGCGGTAAATCCTGAGTTTGGGTCTGAGGAAGACTTGAAAAACCTGGTGCAAGCAATACATGATGCTGGCATGAAGGTAATCATCGATTGGGTAGGCAATCATACTGCTTGGGACAATGCGCTGACCACTGAGCATCCTGATTGGTACTTACATGACTACAAAGGTGATTTCATTCCACCGATTGGTTGGGACTGGTCGGATGTCATTGTTCTGGATTACAATAAACCCGGCCTGAGAAAGTACATGGAAGAAGCAATGGCTTACTGGGTAGAGCAGTTTGATATAGACGGCTACAGGTGTGATGTGGCGGGTTATGTGCCGATTGATTTTTGGCATCATGTACGTACTCGTTTGGATGGTATCAAGCCGGTCTTTATGCTGGCAGAGTGGGAAGATCGTATCATGCATCTGGCGTTTGATATGACGTATGCCTGGGAGCTGGAGGAAGCGATGAAAGACATTTATCATGGAGAGAAAAACGCTAAGGCCATCAATGCTTATATCGCCAAGCAGATCAATAGTACTCAGCCAGATGAAATAAGGATGACATTTACCACCAACCATGATAAAAACAGCTGGGAAGGGACTGTATTTGATCGATTTGGAGCGTCTGCTCAAATGAATATGGTAATGACGTACATCATTGAAGGAATGCCGCTGATCTATTCTGGACAGGAAGTGGGTTTGAATCGTCCATTGGAGTTCTTTGAAAAAGACCAGATCAGCTGGGGAGATCATCCTTTCAACGCGCTGTATTCAAGGCTTAACAAACTGAAGAAAGACAATCCGGCGCTTTGGAATGGCGCTTTTGGTAGCAGGATGTTGCCGATTGGCACCACCAAACCTGAGCAGGTCAATGTGATTTATCGGGAGAAAGACGGCAATCGGGTGCTGGGTATGTTCAATAGCTCACCAGAGCCTGTGACTTTCAAGATCAACGAATCCTTATACAAAGGAGATTACAAAAGCTTCAAAAGCCGGTCAGGAGTGGAGCTGACAGGAGAGGAAGAGTTTACACTTCCAGCCTGGGGGTATGAGGTGTATACGAAGAGATGATTTATATTTGGCATACACCAAAATATCCTTGAATGCAGAAGTTCACAACTCTATTTCTATTGCTTTTTTATCTTAATGCGTTTGCCCAAATTGAAGTGGGGCATTACATGGATTCTCAGGGACTTCCCATTGATGGTTATCTTGATATGTCGGATTACCTTAACGATAATATGGTCAATAGTGGACTTAATGCAATTGGGTATCAAAAAGGTTACTATTATGACTCTGAAGGTCATAAAGTTGAGGGTCTTCTTGATTTTCATTCTACAAAACTCAAGTACAAAAAAAATGAAGACGATCGAGATGTATTAAAGTTTGATCCAATTGAAGTGAAGAGCTTTATTATTGGTACTGACTCTTTTTATTCAACGCAAAATTTTCACATTCTAGCAGATGAACTAACCAGGGTTTTCACATTAGGATTTAGTGATATTAATGGAGACAAACCACATTATGTTCAGCATTTAAGTACATTCAATAATACTGATTTTGCTATTTACTATGATTTCAAAGTTGATGCAATTAATCGTATATACCTTTTAAAGAAAAAAGGAACTAATGAATGGGTCAGTCCTCCTGATCCAAGTTTAAAAGCTAAGTTTAGAAAATTTGTGAAAGAGAATTTCGGACAGGTACCCTACTTTGATCACTACAAATGGAAGTACCAGGATTTGTTTTCAATCATCACAATGGCAAAGTATTATTATAAATACCAGACCTTGGATAGAATATATTTTGATAAATGGTGGAATGAAGTTGAAGCAGACGGATATTATTCTGCAAAAGTTGAGTCGGTAGATTCCATTTGGACCATCTCTTATTTTCAGGATGGTACTAAAATCAATGAGTCTCAATTTTTAGGGCTAGGGCCGGAAAGAAGAACGGGCTATTCACGGTGGTATTATCCTTCGGGAACTCTAAGAAAAGAAACCTTATATGATATGGAGCGCCCTGTGCAGGTTCAAACCTTTTTTCCAAATGGTCAGCTCCACTATAACTACATGTACATCTATTCTCCAGAGACAAGGGCCACTTCTTCTAAATTTCTTGGAATTAAATTTATTAGTGTTTTTGCTCAGGATGGAACATTAATAATAGATGGAACCGGTTCAGGAGTTGAGCATTTAGACGATAGTTTTAATTCCAGAATTATTAATAGATCATTCAAAAACAGAATACTCACTGAATCATACTACATGAATGGTGATACCAAAGTATATCAGTGGAATGATGGTGAATTCAATATTTCAAACTTGAGATCTCAATGGAGCAAATTTGTGTCTGATTTCGATAATGTTTTTTTACCTGCAATAGCAAAAAACACAGGTGGAATCAGGTTGTTAAGAATTCAAATAAACAAAACAGGAACATATGACAATTATAAGGCATTGAATTCTTTAGACGAGGAGTTTGATGCTGGAATGGACAGAGCATTAAATTTTATCTTTAGCCCTGGAAGTAAACCTATTCGATTTAACCTTCCAAAGGTGGCTAAATCAAAAAAGAAGCAATATGCATTCGAAGTTGCTGTCCCGTTTAGCCTTTCAGTCAGGAAGTTTTACAGGGAGCCAATTAGGATTTACAGATACAGGGCAATGCCGAATATGATGAATAATATGAATTTTAATACCAACTATATTACGCCTCCAAAAATACCAGGAATCCATTAAATCGGGCGTAAAAGATATGAGGTGAAATTTATGAGAGGTAGTTGATTCAATATTAGGAAAGAGTGTCGAGATATATCATTCCAACCCATCTCTGCCAATAAAACGCCCTTTACCCAATAGAAAGTCAATAGCTTTTGTGACATTCCGATTGACACTTTCTTCGGTCTTCAGGTGAGCAATGTAACGGATAATTTCCTTCTGAAGAGACGGGGTGAGGCTATCAAATTTGGTTTTGGCATCTTTGTTTTCATCAAGTGCTTGCAGTAGTCTGGGATGAGCTTTTATCGTCCTGTCAGAAGAGTCGAATTCAATGGAAATGCTCAGCTCTTCTCCAATTCGTTTGGGGGAGTTACTGAGCATATTGGTATTGATATATAGCCTCCATTCACCCTGATATTTCATGAGCGTTTGCTGATAAGCTTGTCCATTCAATTTTCCTGTAACCGGGATAGGGCTTTTATTTCGTCCTGCTTGGAAGAATATGGCTGAGAGAATGTTGTCCGGTAAATAAACAAAAGGGTTGACACCAATGATATCGATGGTTGCTCTGAATTCCTGTGGTTGAAATTCGGAAATAATCTTCTCAGCAATGGGAATGTCCGCTGGAGCAATTTTGAAATGGAGTAACTCTTCAGGAACAATCCATTGAAGTTCATCATGCGCATGAAGTTGAAAATCACCACTAACATATCGAATGATGAGCGCAGAGATTGATACGCTCTTTTGTTCATAGTGATGGGTGTTTTCCATGAAAAACCTGAGCACTTCAATCTTCACCTCAAATTCTTCCTGAAATTCTCTTATAAGCGATTCTTCTGATGATTCACCTTTTTCGATCTTTCCGCCAGGAAACTCCCAGAATCCAGCAAGGTGCTGGCCTTCTTTGCGCTGAGCGATCAGCACTTTGCCATCACGGATCATGATTCCTCCGACAACCTGGATGATATTTGAAGAGCTATTTTGATTTTTCGCCATTGAACAGCTGAAGCATTTTTTTCAATGTGTCATCCAGTAAAGCAACATACAAAACAGCAATCATTAACCAAAGCACCAATACGTTGAAAACTACTGTATCAATGTGGAATGGTCCAATGATCTTCTCAGGAGCATAGAAGTGTGCCCGGCCATAATGACTGTAAGGTTCCTTAAAAATTGGGTCTTTGCGCTGAATCAACCGATTGTCAGCACGGACGATTTTCGTAAAGTCATTCCTGTTAGTGACCAGGTCAGACACGCTTTCATTGAAGTAATTTTTCTTGAGTTGTAGAAAAGGTTCTTTGCCCATTTCTGTAACCATAGTCTCATAAATGGAATCTTTCCTGGCTACAGCATCCTTGTATTTTATTTGAAATTCCGACTTAAGTCTGTCCAGGTAATTTAAGAAACGCCTGCCACTTGTAATGTTGAATAACTCAGGGGTCATGGAATTGATCAATGTAAATGGTGTGGCATCACAAGTTGTGATCATGAAATTGTGTTCATTTCGGATCACTTCGAAATCTCCCTTGTGATCTGCGTAGTTTCCACTATCCAGCAAAATACTTTTAGTAATATCTTCCAGCTCCTGAACCATGAATGAACGATGAAATGAATACTTGCTCATGTCCTTCTCAGCATCAAAAAAATACTTCTCGTAATCATTGTGTTTGAACTGAGCCACAGTAAGTGCTTCATAAGCCCATCGTGAAGCCATTAAATCACCTACCACAGGCACTTGCGACTGCTTGGCTAACCTTCCATGCAGCTCATCAAACTTGATCATAGCTCCACCCAGGAGCAATTGAGGTACCAGGATAAATGGGATGAGAATGTAAATGGTAATGATACTATTAAGTGCAGATGAAATGTTCAAACCAACAAGGTTAGCGAAACAAGACGTTGAGAATAGAATGACAAAGTAGTACAATGTCATATCCTGGATTTCCAGCACGTAGTTTCCTACTAGCACAAACGAGAGCGTCTGAATTGCAGAAAGGGTAAACAGGAAGGCAATTTTTGAATTGATATAACTGTACCGGCTCAGGTTCAAAAACCTTTCACGCTCCAGAATCCTTCGGTCTTTAAAAATCTCTTCAGCACTTACGCTCATTCCTGTAAACAAGGCAACAACTACAGACATAAAGAGATAAACCGGGAGGTTTTTATTCTCCGAAAAGGCATAAGTTCCATTTGGAGCATATTTGGAAAAATAACCCAGAATAAATGCCAGCACCGGTGCCTCCAGCAGATTAATCAGTATGTATTGAGTATTGGAAAGCTTACTGAAAAAATTGCGTTCAGAAAAGATCGTAAACTGATGTAGCAGATTTGGAATATGGAAGTTGGTAGGAGGGAGACGTTCCTCAAACCGTATTTTTTTGAGTTTACTCTCTATGTTTTCCTTGTATTTCTGATACCACGATTTCGGAGTTACTCTGCGAATATGCGTCGTATTCCCTGCATCATCGATCTCCTTGGTTTCGATGATCTGAAGGATCTGCTCAGGAATCACATTACCACAGCGCGTGCATTCACTTTCTGCTGCATTCACTTGTGTACTCATGGTTTTGAAATACACCACGGCATCTATCGGGTTGCCAGTATAAACCGGGTAACCGCCTTTGTCAAGAATCCAGAGTTTATCAAATAATTTGAAAATATCAGACGATGGCTGGTGAATGATGGCAACAACCAGTTTACCACTTCTAGCAAGATCTTTGAGCAACTGCATCACCTTTTCAGAATCCATGGATGACAAACCGCTGGTTGGTTCATCCACATACAGCACTGCAGGCTCACGCATTAGCTCCAGGGCTATGTTGAGACGCTTTCGCTGGCCACCACTGATGTATTTATTGAGAGGGTCCCCAACTTTCAGGTTTCTGATATCTTGTAGGTCCAGGTCATCCAGCATCTTGTTGACGGTCTTTTCCAGCAAAGAAGGAGAGAAGTCGCTAAAACAGATTCTGGCATTGTAGTGCAGGTTTTGATAGACGGTCAATTCCTCAAAGAGCAGGTCATCCTGCGGTACAAACCCAATCACACCTTCCTGGCTGGCACGATGAATACTGTATCCGTTGAGGTGAATCCTACCGCCTGTAGGCTCTATTTTTCCATTGAGTAGGTTGACAAGTGTTGACTTTCCAACACCACTACCACCCATGATGCCAATCAGGTTGCCAGACTCCTCGTAGAAAGAAAACTTTTGAATACCATTTTCACTCTTTTTGAAATGGTATTCCAGGTCTTCTGCTTCCAGCACTATCTTGACCTTGCTTTTTTCACGAACGAAAGTCCGGATGATCTCAGATTCGTAAATAGAGCGAATGTTTGGGCCTTTGATAATAGAGCCAGGTTTGAGCAGATAGAATTTGGAAGGCTGGATTTTATTTCCTTCCAGATAGAGATTTAGTGGACCTTCATACTTGAAAACATAAGTGTCGACAGACTCTATGTGCATTACCAGAATTGACCCAAAAAGGTTCTCTACATACATATGATGGAACTCGGAAGCTCCAGGAACCTTGCGATTTTTCTTACGCATCATCCAGGCAACTTCTTCAGGCCATTCAATCATCTTCCCGTCGATGAGCATGGCGTGGTTCTTATCAATCTCTTTGCCTTTTTTATCAAGTATGAATGATTTCAAGGACTTTACTTCCTCAGTCTTCAGGTTGAAGTTGAGTGCTACCAAAGTGATAAATTCACTTTCCCGGGGAATTACTTTGTTATCGGTTGCAATCAGTTCCAGTAATTGCATGAACACGATAATGCGCTCTTTTCTTTTGAGTTCTTTGTTAAGCTGATTACAGATTTTGGCTACCTGTAATAGTGTGGATGAGTCTATTTCTAATTCGCTGCCCTGAGCTACTTCGTTGGCTTCTCTATAAAACGAAAGATAGTCGTAAAATAACCTCAGGTACTCATTGGTCAATTGTTGATTGAGAAGCTTTTTCAGGTAGGGCTTGACGATCAGTTCACCAGAGTCTACGGCATCCTGATCTTCCTTCACACTTTCGATTATGGCAAACAGGTGAACTAATGCGTTGATAATAGACTCAGTCATTGCGGATAGTTGGGTTTACTACCTGATATGTCAGGCAGTCAATGTAGTTCAAATAAAAAACCGTCTCAATATTTTAGGCAGTGGAATTTATTTTAAAATTTCTGGTACTCCAACTACCCGTCAGGCTGAGACGGTTCTTTTAATAAAAAGTTTTCCTAATCTGATTAACCAACTATTGTTGATCTGATATCGGCAATACTTCCGGAGATGTCATCAAATTGTCCTTTTGTGATTTGTGCATCTCCCAATTGATTGTAAAACTCATTGATGTATCTCAGGAATGGCAATACTCTGTTCACATTCTCATCACCATCATGTTCGCTCATCAATGAAGTCAATTTCTTCACCTGATCCTTTTGTGCTGCCAATACATTCATCAGTTCAGGGTTGTAATCACTTGCTTTGATCAACTCAGAAGTAATATAGAGCCCTTCAATTACACTACCAGCTACTACCAGAAGAGAGGTCTGCTTGTCACCATTTTGGTTGAGGTGATTGTAGGTTTTCTGAAATGATTCGGTAATGATCAGGATCAATGAATCTTTGTTTTCCAGGTTGCTTTCTACTCTGTCAGCCATCGCTTCATTATAAGCTGTGGTGATATTGAGTTCCTCAATAAGCTTTCTGGTAGATTTCAAAAACTCCATTGATTCCTGAGTTTTATCAAAAGTACTTGCATAACTCAGATCAGCACCATAAACACCGAGGTTGAGCGCTTTTTGCCATTCTGCAACATATTTATCGACATTGCCTGGTGCATTGATGATATCTGAAGAATAGGTTGCTTTAGCATCCTGCAGCATTTTGGTCACTTCAAACGAAGTTGGAAGTGGGTACTCAAACTGTTCTTCTACAAATTGCTCCAACTCTTGTTTTTTTTCTGCAGCTTTCTCCGAAGAGGCTCCTTTTTTGGAGTTGCTACAATTACTAAAAACCAAAATCAGCGCGATAAGGATTGCGAAATTCGCTTTTTTGTTCATAGTGGATTTCATTTATTTCAATTCTAATATCTGATTCAAAAATAATGTCTTGGTTTCCCATTTAGAACAGTTTGCAGATTTATTTTAGCTCCATCAAACTTCTATTGACAATATTATCATGAGAATAACCAGGACACTACACGGAGCTAAAGAACGCCTTCAGATTATAAAAGATGACAAAGTTATACTAACGGTAGCGCCATGGTATGGAGCGAAAATTACTCATGCCAAACTGAAATCCGGAGATTCGTTTCATCCTATTCTGTGGCCGATCTCTGATGAAGACCTGGAATCTAACGAATGGTTCAAGCAATCGATACTATTTCCTTATCCCAATCGACTGGAAGATGGTAAATACACCTTCAATGGAAAGGATTATCAATGGCCAATCAATCAGCCCGAAACCAATAATCAACTTCATGGTATGGTATTTAACCATCCATTTGAAGTGGAAGCAGCAGATGCATCCAGTGATGAAGCTACGGTGGTTTTGGTTCACAAGTATGATGGATCAAAAGAGTACTTCCCGTTCCCATATGAGCTTCGGGTTACTTATCGATATGTTTTAACAGGTCTGGAAACGACTTTTGAAGTGGTGAATACCGGATCAGAAACATTTCCTTTCGGGCTTGGCTGGCATCCGTATTTTCAGGTAGATGGAGAAGGTGTGGCTGGTTACACTTTCAAAACCAAAGCCATCAATTCATTACCACTTAGTAATCGGTCACTACCAACAGGAGAAGTAGAGCCAATTGAAAATCCGGTATTCAAACTTTGTGAACTAACACTGGATAATGCCTATTTACTGAAAGAACTACCCAATCAATATCAACTGGAAACCAACAAAGGGCATGTGCTGAGGTTTAATGTTTCGGATGACTTGGCGTATTTACAACTTTTCACTCCTGATGGTGGGGAAACCATTGCCATTGAACCAATGACTTGTAATGTCAATGCTTTTAATAACCAAGAAGGATTGAAAACCCTCGAACCCGGACAATCTTATAACTGTAAGGTGGAGATCACACTTGATTGACATTTGTAAAAAAATGTTAAATCAGTTCAAAGACATAAGTTAGTAAGTCATATTTCCGTTACTTAGTAGTTACTAATTTGATTGATGGCGATTTAACTCCATGCATGGTGTCTCCCGTACACTTATAGGAGGTAAGTTTGCTCATACTAAAATGGAACCATGTTGATAAAAAACAGAAAATTACTTTTAGGAGCAGGGATTCTTATCGTGATCCTGATTTTATTCTTTGCTATTAGGGGTACAGGTAGTGCTTCTGCTTCTGATATCATCGTTGAAGTGGAGCAGGGAGAATTCGTAGTGGATGTAAACATTACCGGAGAACTTGAAGCACGCAGCTCAACCAATATCATGGGGCCTACGGGGTTGCGTAATTACAGAATTTATAATGTAACCATTCAGGATATTTTGGATGAGGGAAGTCTTGTGAAGAAAGGGCAGTACATAGCCAGATTAGACCCATCAGAGCTCACCACCAAAATCAAAGATACTCAACTGGAACTGGAAGAAAAGGAGTCACAATATATTCAAACTCAGCTTGATACCACATTGCAAATGCGTCAAGCCAGAGATAACAATGTCAATCTCAAATACGCTGTAGAAGAAAAGCAGCTGATCCTGGAGCAATCTAAATATGAGCCACCAGCTACCATCAAACAAGCAGAAATCGATCTGGAAAAAGCTAAACGTGCGTATTCTCAGGCATTGGAAGAATACAGGATTAAAAGGAAACAAAATGCTGCTAAAATGCATGAGGTTTCTATCACCAGAAGGAAGAAACAGAATGAACTGGATGGAATGCTGGAGTTGCAAAAAAGTTTTGTAATAACCGCTCCGGAAGATGGTATGCTCATTTACTATAAAAGGTGGGGAGAGACCATTAAGGAGGGAAGTCAGGTAAGTACATGGGATCCGGTTGTGGCTACATTGCCTGATCTTTCGGAAATGAACTCTGTGACTTATGTGAATGAAGTTGATATCAGAAAAATCGCAGAAGGCCAAAAAGTAGATGTAGGATTAGATGCATTTCCTGATAAGAGATTGTCTGGAGAAGTTTCAAAAGTTGCCAATGTTGGCGAGCAGAGACCTAACTCAGATGCAAAAGTATTCCTGGTATCTATTGCCCTGGACAATATTGATGAGTCACTGCGCCCAAGTATGACCACCAGCAATAGAATCTATACCAATGTATTAGAAGACGCCACGTACATCCCGCTTGAATGCCTTCATAATTTTGCGGATAGTGTTACCTATATTTATAAGAAAGCAGGATTAGGCTATACCAAGCAAGAAGTACAAGTAGGGCTTACCAATGCCAATTCTGCACAGATATTACTGGGCGCAAAAAAAGGAGAGCAGGTTTATTTGTCCATACCAAGTGAAGACGGATCTGACATCAATCTACTACCAGAGATGAATGGCAAACGAGGACAATCAAAGGAAGAGGAAAAACCTAAGGAGCCTAAGGAAGAGCCAAAGATGAGAAAAGGACCTGGTAAAAAAAGACCGACTTCCTGATGGATCAGAAAATAATAATGAACCTGTACATAGCCTTTGAGGCTGTGATGGCAAACAGGATGCGTTCAGTCCTTACTGCTCTGGGAATCATCTTCGGAGTGGCTGCAGTTATCGCCATGTTGGCCATTGGAAATGGCGCTCAGCAGGAGATCCTGGAGCAAATCAAGCTTGTTGGAGTTAACAATATTGTGATCAAACCTGTGGTAGAGCAAAGTGAAGAGGAGATTGATGAAAGCACTGCCAATTCGGATGATAAAAGCACACAAAAATTTTCGCCGGGACTGAGTAGTGAAGATGCCAAGAATATTGTGGAGATGGTTCCAGGTATTGAGAAAATAAGCCCGGAAATAATCATCGATACTTATCTGATCAACAATGGAATCAGAAGAACAGCCAAACTAGTGGGAGTGGAGCCAAGTTATTTTGACCTGTTCAATTTCAAGCTCTACAGAGGGGAAATGTTTTCTGAACATCATTTGAAGTATGGCGATGCAGTCTGTATCATCGGCAAATCCATACAGGCCAGGTTTTTCCCAACAGAAGATCCGATTGGCAAGTATATCAAGTGTGGTAATAACTGGCTAAAAGTAATTGGCATCTTGCAGGAGCGCCTGATATCCAAAGGGAGCATCAGCAACCTGGGGATCAGAGACTATAATATGGATGTGTATGTGCCAATACAGACCATGCTGGTACGGTACAAAAATCGCTCACTGGTGACCAGGGAGATGATTGAGCGAAACAACAGAAATAGTAGAAATGATAACGGAGACAATGCTTCCTCCGGATCAAAAAACTACCATCAGCTGGATCGTTTGGTAGTCCAGGTAGCAGCAACAGAACGAATGAACCCTGTGGCAGATGTGATCAGTAGAATGCTTTCCAGGCGCCACTTTGATGTGGTAGATTTTGAAATTGAGATCCCTGAGTTGTTGCTAAAACAACAGCAAAGAACCAATGATATTTTCAATTATGTACTGGGTGCTATTGCGGGAATTTCGCTCTTGGTAGGAGGGATTGGTATTATGAACATCATGTTAGCCTCTGTGCTGGAGCGGATCAAAGAGATAGGTTTACGACTTTCGCTTGGTGCCAAAAAGACCGATATCGTTAACCAGTTTTTGTTTGAAGCTATGATGATCAGCGTAACTGGCGGATTGATCGGCGTGATCCTTGGCATCACCATTGCAGTATTGGTTAGCGCTTTTGCAGATATTCCTACTGTTATCACCTTTACGTCTATTGCCCTATCATTTGGAGTTGCTGCCTCGGTGGGCTTGATCTTCGGCATAGCACCCGCCAGACGAGCTGCTTCTCAAGACCCAATACAATCGCTTAGATATGAATAAAATTATACCCATAGCAGTTTTATTCTGCATGCTATTATCCTCTGCTCATGCTCAGTTGAGGCTCACGCTCATGGATGTTATTGAATTGGCCCATGACCAAAGTATATCTTCTAAACAGGCCATTACTGTAAAGAAAAATGCCTATTGGCAATACAGGAACTATAAATCCAATTATAATCCTCAGGTAGTTTTGTCTGGTAGTGTGCCAGGGTATAACCGAAGTGTGACACAGGTAGTACAGCCTTCAGGAGCTATCGATTACAGGAGTTTGAAGCAGTTGAGTAGTAATTTAAGTCTGGGGTTATTACAGCCAATTGCTTTAACCGGCGGAACGATTAGTGTCAACAGTAGTCTGAACCAGTTCAACAACCTGCTGCCACAACAAGCAGGCACATTGAATCCAATCTATAGCACTAACATGGTCAATATTAGGTTGAGTCAACAAATATTTGGATTTAACCCGTTGAAATGGAATAAAAAAACGCAACCTCTTGTCTATGAGGAGTCTAAAAGAAGCTATGTTGAGACGATGGAATCGATTTCTGCGGAAGCCACCAATAGATTTTTCAGATACCTCACTGCACAGGTCAATCTCCAGATTGCACAATTCAACCTGGCCAATAATGACACCATTTACAATATCGAAAAGGGACGTTATAACATTGGGAAGACCACAAAAGACAAATTATTGCAAGTAGAGTTGCAGTTACTTCAAAGCCAACAAGACGTAGCGCAAGCCCGGCTAGACATGCAAACTTCCAGCTTGAGACTGAGAACTTATATTGGCTTAAGAGGCGATTCTACCATACATGATTTGAATCTGGAATTACCAGCAGAAATTCCTGAGTTTGAAGTGACAATAGACAAAGCATTGGCTTATGCAAAAAAGAACAGGGCAGCTTATTTAGATTTTGAACTTCAGAAAAGACAGGCTGACCGGGAAGTTGAGAGGGCAAAAAGATCAAGAGTGTCCACCACACTCACAGCCACTTTTGGATTGAACAAACAAGCTGATAATATACCTGACACCTATGTTCAACCAACCGGACAGCAACAAATCAATTTAGGATTAAATGTTCCTATTTTGAATTGGGGACGCACCAAATCACAAGTGATGACTGCCAAGGCCAACCAGGAACTTACAGAATATCAGATACAACAAGGTGTTCAGAATTTCGAACAGGAGATTATCACACAAGTGAGCCAGATGGAAGTTTTGAGACTACAGGTTGAAATCACCAAAAAGTCTGCTGAAGTGGCCCAGGAGCGATATGTGGTAGCTCAGAATAGGTATCTGATTGGAAAAGTGGATATCACTAATCTGAATATCGCATTGACTCAAAAAGATACAGCTAGAAGAAACTATCTTGGGGCACTCAATAATTTTTGGACTGCTTTTTTTAACCTGAGAAGACTAACATTATATGACTTCATGAATGATGAGCTTCTTTATCAGCATGAGGATTAAACGGAAGATTATTACCGGTTTTCTTTGAGATCAAATTGCCGTATTTCCATTGGATAAGCCTTTTGTGGGAGGTATTTGTTCTGATCATCATATGCGTCCCACGCACTATTAGCGATGTAATACAATGTTGATCCAACTATGACTCCCTGTGTAGGTTCGCCTCTGCTGGTTTCATTTTGAGCGATCACTTTCACTTCGGGAGTATTTAAAGACAAACTGAAAACACGTTTGGGATTGGTGCCATTTTGAAGGCAAATCAAATGCTCATCATAAGCCAAAAGTCCATCAGTTCCTTTTTCCGAATAGAGATTGTTAGACTTAATTTTTGAAAGCTCACGGGTATTCATATCAAGAGTATAAAGCCCGGTGATATAGTCTGACAAATACAGTTTGTCCTCGATTTGGGCAATGCCCTGAAGGTTAAAAAGGTTTTTCCCAAGATCCGTCAAGATCTTCAACTTCCCTTTGCTTATTTGATATACCCTGCTGTGCAGCCCATCTGAAATGAGCACAGAGCAATCATCAAGAACGATAATATCTCCAAGTATGGCATCCGGCACTTCAAATGATTGCTTGATTGTGCCGGATTTCAAGTCAATAGCCAGTACAGTGGATTGATTTAAAAGGGAATCATGATAACCATTCATTTGAGGAAGTGCTGCAGTACATGCCCAGAGTGTTTGAGTCTTTTGATCAAAGTCTAGCCCCATGACACTAAACATCAATGGTTGATTTTCAAGTAGTACTCTTTTACTATTGTTCCAAACTTCAATGATCTTTCTGGAATTGATGCTTCCCATTAAAAATGATTCAGATTTGGCTATGTAGGTTATCGATTCAAAATGATCTTCCTTTTGATCCACTTTGAAAACTGTTTTAGTAGAGATTTTCTTACTACGATCTTCAACGTAACTTTCTAATGCGATAAATGGCCGATAGTCCTGTAGATTATCAAAGTCACTATCTTGTAAGTATTCTAATGAAGCATTCATGGCAAGGTAATTTTTCAATGCATCCACAGCTTTGACTTTTTGCTGGTTAACAGCATATGCAGAAGCCAGGTTATAAGCAAGCACCGGATGATTTGGCCTGCAAATATTTGCTTTGATTGTATTCGTCAGATATTCCTGGTATTTGGTAGCCTTATAGGCATCAATACTCCACTGATAATACAATCTCATACTGTCAACCTGTGCTAATAATAAGCTGGGTATGGAGGAAAGTAGGATAATGGTAAGAATAAACCTCATAGCAAATTGTCTTTAAACTATAAACCATCACCAACTTGATAACCTTATGTAATGTGATGAATTTAAGTTTCTAATTACGAACAGCTCCTGGGCTATTTAAGCGGCAAGCATACTAGCTTTGCACCTATGGCAGCAACACCAAAATACCGATTACTTACCCTGGAGGAGCTCCAGTCCTTGGAGAAAGAGTTTGTGGATTACCTGGTGGTGAATGGAATTACCGCAGACGAATGGGTAAGGATAAAAGAATCCGAAAAAGAAAAAGCTGAGGACATCATCGCGCTTTTTAGTGATGTAGTGTTTGAAGGTATTATGAGGAAAGTGAAGTTTCTGGAGTTTGTCAGTTCACAGGAAGTACAGACTTTTCAGTGCCTGGACAGCAAGATGGTTTTGGTTGGAATGCGAAGTAAACATCCTGATCATGATTTCACCAATGCAGCGTTCATCAGTGAAGCCGCTGTAAACCCACCACAGGGAATTGAAATCTACACTTTGGATAAAAGTTATGAGGGGGTGAGGGAAGTAGAACTCTTCAAAATGACAGAGAATGGGTGTTATATTTCAGATGGAAAGCTATTCAAGGCTTTGTCATTAGGGTTGTCTTAGGTCATAATTGTTGTTTGAGCATAGCCAGGCTTAGTTCTATGTTATGGCTGTTTGGCTTTCTTTTGTTGAGGTTCCTGATTTCGTAAAGTAAATCCAGTTGTTCGTAGTGTTTGGGATTTTGTGAAAAAGTCAGCGCATCATACATGTAGTGTTCTGCTCTTCGAATAGCCCCTTCGGCTTTGTCCTTTTGATTTTTTTCTACCAGATACACTGCATCTTCCAGTTCCAGATAGGCAAGTCTGTTAAGAACATCCGCAAACTTTTGATGATACAGTGGGGTGTGTAAGTTTCTGAATTCAGCCTCATTGCTAAGCTCATGAAGCTCAGCCACGGCCTGTGCCAGAATGGTGTCTGACTGGTTCCTGTAAGTATGAACATGACCTGATACCACTTTCATGATCTGCTCAAAGTCTTCTTCAGCCCTTAATGTTTCATGAGCTTTAATATCAGAACAAGCTTCAATCATCAGTTTTACTTCTTCGGATCTATCAGCATTGTCCAGCAGGTAGGACAACAAGAAAGTAGCTCCCAGGAAACCGAGAAAAATGATCAGACCATATTTATTCTTATCAGAAAGCCCCATAACCATAATGGTTGATAAGAGTGAAGCTATTTTATAATTCTGGATTTATTCTGGATATAACGCTCAGATTCTCTGATGATTGATAAAAAATAGAACGGTATTTCAGCCATTGGTAAGCATGTTTCCAACTATTTCAAACAGCATGTTGTCTAACTAATCCTGCTTGTCATGTTTACCTTTTTACCCTTATAATTCCCTAAAGGAAAAGGCAAAGCAAATTGAAATTCTAACCTGACAAAGTAGTGTTAACAAAAGCCGTCTTACTCATGAAAAAAGTTGTTCTTATTGCGATTCTTTCCTTTTGTGGGATACTAAGCGCATGCTATGAAGAAAATGATAGTGTGCCTTCAACAGTGCAGTTATTAGCGGGAAATGATGCTTTCGGTAAAGGCTGGAAGATTACTGGGATTGAGGTTTCAGGACTTGGCAAACTTTCACCATTTGACTGTACTGCTGACAATAACATCATATACTACCCAAATGGGAGACATGAAGTAAGTGAAGGATATGAAAAGTGTGATCCCAACGACCCACCTGCTTATGTTGGCAGTTGGAGTTTTAATAGTCCCAAAGACTCTCTGTTTATCACTTTGGGAGATTCTGTAAGAAGCTGGTATGTAGATGCTCTTACGCAAACATCAATGAGACTCACCAGTAGATTTGATAGTGATAAACGTACTTACGTGTTTGCCAGAAGATAACGTTTTTGAATTAGGTTAAACTTAAGAGGCCGTCTCAAAAGTGTTTTGAACGGCCTCTGATTTTTTAGACGAAAAAATTCTCTGATAGGATCCGAATACGCTTACCCTTTTAAGACAACCTCTTGCCTCAAGGGAGAAAGCTTTGGTTTGTCCGACGGTTCGCCGCGTCCTCAGTCAGAAAAGCTGTCCCTGAACTGCTATCTGATCTTCCTGTCCAAACTTTAACTCAGGGAAACTTGCCATTTCCAAACAATCCGGATCATTCAGCGAAATACGTGTTCGGCCACTTTGGTGAAATAGTTTTTTTACCGGAAAGGCATCCAATTCATTTTCAGGAAAAACCCTAATCACTTTTTTCAATTGTTCTTCTCCTGAATCTAAAGAAATCCATTCCAGAGCGGAGGCATTATCCAGCATCGCCAACTGCCTTGGCCCTTCACTGGCTTTGGGCTTGTTATGGACTTTTCGGCAAAGTGGATTTGCATCTGTGGTAACCATGCTGAGTGTATTCCTGGTTACATCCTTTTCTTTACTTTGCCAGGTTCGCCAGATGCCAGCTACCAACATCGGAGTTTTGTTTTTCATTTGAACCAGAAAATTGTAGGAGTTCTTACCCTGCCAGTGCCAGTCAAAGTATCCGTCCAGCAGGACAATGCATCTTCGCTCCAGCACCGATTTGTAAAAAGGGTTCTCAAGATCCCGGCCAAGTTTTCCATTATACATTTGCTCATCAAACAGCGTCTCAATCCGGCTGTTGAGGTAGCGACTGGTGTACCGGGAATTGTATTGATCCATATCTTTGATAAAAGAAGGCATAAATCCCCAGTTGTAGAGCTGTATTTGATCGGGCGCTTCACTGGTAATGACCGGCAACTTCCAGTGATCAAAAGCGGTAGTATGATAAACCGGAGCAACATTCAGAATTTCCAGTTGTCGTTCCAGCTTGTCGATTTCCGAGAAATCATTACCCAAACGATCAGCGTAGGCTTTTTTCTTTTTGGTAAGGAAAGCTACATCGTAACACATATTGAGGTCTTGAATTACAACCTCAAATTAGTCTGGTTATTCCTTAATTCAAATTACTATATTTTTTAGTATTACTAATAATATTGGTATTTTTGAGTCATGAAACTGGATTCCGGATATTATAAGGTTAAGCGCAGAGGAAACTTCCTGATAGAAGAACATACGCACTATTTAAGGGTGTTTTACAAGGATAAGAAGAAGTATATCCAGATGGACCATGGTGGGCCGGAGCTGGCAGAGGACCATGAAGATTATGTAATGGAAGGATATATACTTGTAAAAAAAATAACCAGACCCATAGAAATCAGACATCTGGAAGTAGCCATCTCCTGGAGTGATGAAGATGGTGACCGTTTCAAGATGAAAGCACGAAATATTCATGTGCTCAATAAAATTTTTAAGGATTTTCCACGATTATTGAAGGCATTGAAGAAAGAATGACGTATTATCGATCAGATTCAGACTAAAGTGTAAATGAGCTATTTTGTAAAGAAAGGCTCCATCGTTCGTGAGATTTGGGGCAATGCCGATACCATACTTTTCATCTTTGCCGGTGCCGCTGCAGAATTTGCGCTCAACAAAGCGGTAGACTGGCTGTACTTCACTGGTCGGCTTCCGGCTGATCCTCTGGGGCGATTATTCTCAACAGTAGACTATGCCAGACGCATTGTGTTTTCGGAAGATGATGCAGCCTTGCAAACGATAGACCGAATGGCAATCATCCACAAAGGAGTGGAAGAGAAGCGCGGTTATGCCATTCCGGACTGGGCTTACAGAGATGTGTTGTTCATGCTAATTGATTATTCCATCAGATCGTTTGAAGTGCTGGAAAGGCAGCTCACCGAACCAGAAAAAGAAGAGATCTTTGAAGTATTCAATAAGGTTGGTCTGCGAATGGGCATAGCCGGACTGCCAGGTTCTTTCCAACAATGGCTGGTCATGCGCGAGCAACATCTGCAAGAACACCTGGAATACAGTCACTACACCAAAGATCTTTTCAAACAATACAGAGCACATCTTGGGCCTATCCGCTACAAACTGCTAACCGAAGCACAGGTCCTAGTTACACCGAAACTGGTAAGAGAACAACTGAGCTACCAGCAAACTGCGGTGATCAGCGTACTGCTTGGACTCTATAAAATCATCAGAAATTTCAGTGCAGGTCAGCTGCTGAAAGACCTGATTTTACCCACCGCATACAAAACACAAATCAAATCACTGGACTTTGCACCAAAGCAATAAACTATTCATGCAATAGGCTGTTAAAACAAATAAACCCGTAACAAACCTCATTATGGCAAGAGTATTCATCACAGGATCAACCGACGGACTTGGCCGTTTAGCAGCTCAGCATTTGGTCAGTCAGGGTCATCAGGTAGTGCTGCATGCCCGCAATATCGGTCGGGGAGAGGATGTGCTGAAAAACGTACCGGGAGCAGAAAAAGTACTGATCGGTGATTTGTCAAAAATGAATGAGGTCAAACAACTGGCAGCCGATGCAAATGTTCTGGGTCGGTTTGATGCGGTGATCCACAATGCGGGCGTTTATAGTGCTTCCGGCGAGATGATCTGGACAGTGAATGTATTGGCTCCATACATCCTGACATGTTTGATGCATCGTCCCGACAGATTGGTTTATTTGAGCTCAGGAATGCACCAGGGAGGCAGAGCAAAGCTTGATAGGTTTGACGCTAAGAGTGTTTCTTACTCTGATTCTAAACTTCACATCAATATGCTCACCATGGCAGTTGCCAGACTTTGGCCGGAAGTTCATGCCAATGCGGTAAATCCTGGCTGGGTGCCCACTAAAATGGGAGGTGCTGGTGCTCCGGACGACTTGCAAAAAGGCTGTGAAACTCAGGCTTGGCTGGCAACCAGCGAAGACCCAAAAGCGCTGGTTTCAGGCAAATATTTTTTCCATCAGCAGCAACAAAAGTCTCACAAAGACGCAGCAGATGCCAAATTGCAGCAACAATTATTAGCTGAATGCGAACGTCAGACAGGAGTAAAATTGCCACTGTAGTAGTTACCTCATCGCGCTCAACTTTCTTATTTAAAGGCTCATCTCATGCACTAACCGCTCTTCCTTTTTTCATGATGGATTGCAGTGAAAAACTCGTTTCTTCAAGTGTAGCAAACTGAAATCGTCATGTTGAAGAATTACCTCAAAGTTGCCTTTAGAAGCTTAATCAGATCTAAAGCTTTCAGCCTGATCAACATCATCGGGCTGGCTACCGGGCTGACCAGTGCTCTGCTCATTCTCACCTTTGTAGTGGACGAATACAGCTATGACCAGTTTCATCAAAACAAAGAACGCATCTACCGTCTCAGATACTTTATCAGTGATTTTGATATAGGTCGGGTGCCACCCATTTTCAAGGAAAACCTCAATGATTTTTTCCCGGAAGTAGAAAACTCATCACGATTGTGGTCTCGCAGTGTAAGCATCAAAGTGCCCAATGCAGACGGTACTGAGCAGCGTTTTGAGGAGACTAATGTTAATTTTGCGGATCCTGAACTGTTCAATATCTTCTCATTCGAACTGGTATCAGGAAGCCTCTCCAGTGCACTGTCAAAACCTTATACAGTAGTGCTGAATGAAGAAATTGCCAGGAAATACTTCAATTCTACAGATGTAATCGGTAAAAACATTCTCATGGAGGGCAGTCATTCCTTTCAGGTCATAGCAGTGGTCAAAGACTTTCCTGAGAACTCACATGCGCATTTTGACATGCTGGTTCCGTATGAAAATATGTATGACCTGGAGCCTGTAAGTCTACAGGAAGGCTTGCGGGACAATTTCAAGCGAAACTGGATGATTTCTCATTCACCAACCTATGTATTACTAAAAGCAGGAGCTGATCCACAGGAGGTTAACAAAAGGTTTGTCGATTTTGTGAAAGAAAAGATCCCCGAAAATCAACAGAAAGGCCAAAGCTTCCAGATTCAACCCTTGCTCGATATCCATCTCAATGATGCTGTAGGTGCGCAAGCTGAGCCTTCCGGTAGTAAAAGCTTCATCCATATTTTCATAGCAGTCGGGATTCTTACCTTGCTGATTGCCTGCATCAATTTCATTAACCTGAGCACTGCTAAATCTCTGCAGCGTGCCAAAGAAATTGGGATGCGCCGTGTTATGGGAGCGATCAATGGCAATCTGGTCTCGCAGTTTATGGGTGAATCACTACTCACTACAGTAATGGCTGCAATGCTTTCAATTGGCGCTACAATACTTTTAATGCCATACCTTAACTTAATGACTAACAAAGAGTTAAATGCTGATATTATCTCTCAGCCGAATGTTCTTATTGGTTATATCCTCATCGTTTTGATCACCAGTATATTGGCTGGTATATACCCGTCGTTTTTTGTGACCAGGTTCTCATTGCTCAAAAGCCTGAAGGGAGGAATAACGGACCCTACACGTACCATGAACTTCCGAAAAGTTCTCATGATTGTGCAGTTTACCATTTCCATAGTATTGATGGCTGGTGCTTTGATTGTGTTTGATCAGCTGCAACTACTTCGCAATAAGCCACTGGGGTTTCAGAAAAAGCTCATCATCAATGTTCCGGTTCAAAGTGCCAATTTCAACAGTGTTCTCGGAGGTGTGGATGCCGAAAAACGTCAAATCATGAATGCGTTTGAAGAGGCGATTGCGGCCATACCAGGTGTGAGGGGCAGCACTGTTTCAGATGGCGTGCCTGGATTTGGGATGGTCAACCGCAATGTCATTCCTGAAGGGTTTACGGCTGAGGACAACATGCTCTCACCAGTCATGGCTGTGGATTACGACTTCCTGGATGTGTATGAAATAGAATTGGCATCCGGAAGATCATTTGATCAGTCGTTTGGTACTGATCTAACCAATGCATTTATCATCAATGAGACAGCAGTCAAGAGCTTTGATTTTGGTGATGCACAGTCTGCTCTCGGCAAAACCATCAACATGGAAGGGAAGCAAGGTAAAGTCATCGGAGTGGCCAGAGACTTTAACTTCCTGAGCCTGAGTGAAGCAATGCGACCATTGATCATGCAAATCTCAGAAGCGCAGTTTGGAGTGTTTTCTATCAAGCTGGAAAACCTATCGATACCCAATACGCTGGATCAAATCGAGATGGCATGGAATAAATTCTTCCCCAGTGAGACTTTTGCACCAGAATTTCTGGACGAATCCCTGGATCAAAACTATGAGTCTCAGGAGCAGTTTGGACGCCTGATTGGCTACTTTTCTATTCTTGCCATTGTCATTTCCTGCTTAGGTTCATACGGTCTGATCTTGTTCATAGCAGCTGAAAAACGAAAGGAAGTGGGAGTAAGGAAGGTGCTGGGCGCTACGATCTCACAGCTGGTGCTGCTGCTTTCCAGACGTTTTGTTGGCCTGGTGATCATCGCAATTGTACTGGCCGTCCCGCTCATCATCTATGCTGCCAATTTGTGGCTGGAAGATTATAGCTATCGGGTCAATATCTCGGCACTCAGCATTTTATATGCCTGTGTGCTCACCATCTTTTTAGTATTCTTTACGGTAAGTATACAAGCCATCAAATCAGCCATTGCCAATCCTGTGGAAAGCCTCAGGAGTGAGTAATTTGTTTTGTAAATGGTTGAATAGTTAAATGGTTAATTAGTGAATGGTTAGATGGTAAGCATTCAACCCCCATGCGCTATTGATACTTCACATTCTGTATGCCGATATTGGTAAAGGTGTTGTTGGCAATGTCGGGAGTGGAGTTGGCCACATAAATACCATAGCTCGTCAGATTATCAAAAAAACAATTTGCAATAACTGGATACATGTTTGTTGTATCATTTTTAATATTGACGACTCGTACACCTTCATCCGCATTGCTGAATGTACAGTTGGAAATCGCGCTTTCTGTGAGCGTTTGAGACTTAAAGATAAGCAGCCAGTTGGGTCCATTCTGATCTCCGGTATCAAATATTATTGGCGAGCCAGAGGTGCCATTAGCAATCAAACCTCCTGGTACTTCGGTCACTGTATTAGAGGAAACTTCCATTGTAGCACCAACCTGCATTTCACCTCTAATATTCACTCCAGGTGATAGCGTAAGGGTATTGCCATCGGCAGACCCTACATAGATACCATCGTCAAATTCATAAGCCACATCTACTGCTGGCCAGGTAACGTCTTCAGTGATAACAGCTGTGTAATGAATATTGATATTCTTGCCACTACTGAATGTATTGCCCTCACCAATGTTATCAATGTGATGTCCAGCTATACGCATGCTGTAATCTATAATTTCTCCAATATCATTATTGACAAAAGAAGCAATTTTGGAATGACTGGATAAAGCTACACCCCAAAGTTTATTACCACTAATTTGACAATTTTCCATATTCAATGTATTGTTCAATACTTGAATCACACCCTCAAAATAAGTTCTATCATCAGCTTTTTCAATAATTGCATACTTCAAATAAGAGTCACGTGAAAACCTTTCGGTTAAATATATTCCACCCCAATGACTCTCAGTTTGATCTGGTTGATGAGCTGTAAAATACACTGGATTTTTGGCTGTTCCATTTACATACAAACCACCAGGGCCACCACTCATTACTGCTGTCCCAGGCATAAATTCTAACCTTACCCCAGCGTTAATGGTCAGGTCTGCACCAACATAGAGATGATTAGGTATAATGTATGGACAAGTCTGAGTTTCCCAGCTCACATCCTGATTAACCACATCCCCAATTACTAATATTCCTATATTATCGATCTGGTTACTTGTGCCAATTGTGTTGACATAATTTCCTGACATTACTATACCATAGTTATCAATATCACTGATAACATTTTCATCAAACCTGGTAAAACCACTTTTACTATCCAATCTCAAACCATAACCAGCAGAGTGCTTAAAAGTACAGTGATCAAAAGATGCCTGACAACTATTTTCAACCATAATCAATTGATAGGTATTAGCATTATTGTATACATCAACACCTCCTCCATATTCAAAATTACAGTAGCTGAACCGAGAAGGAGTGCTTTGAGCTGAAGACCTTAATTTGATGTGTGACCAATCTCCGGGTTCTTTATTTTGTTGAGCAGATGTGAAAACAATAGGATGATCAGAAGTGCCATCAGCAATTATAGTTCCCTGACTGCCATTGTAACCAACATCGATTGTAGTAGTTTTTTCCATAATGATGGTTGCTCCAGGTTCAATAGTCACAGTAGCACCTTCAATATCAATTGATTTGGAGACACGATGTGTTGCTGCTATCCAGATTTCGTCTTCTTTAATAACTCCTCCATGTTCAATAATTCCTTGGCTTACCACAACATCTTTAGTTGTGGTGGATTTATTGCTACCACTGGTAACTGTTAGCGTTACAGTGTAGGTGCCTCCATCCTTGTAGACATGTTCGGGATACTCAGCGATTGATGTACTACTACTGTCACCAAAATCCCATAAAAATTCCGAGGCATTTTCCGAACAGGATTGGAAGTGAATAATTTGATTGCTTTTCAATACACTATCACTAACAGTAATGCAGGCTTTCAGCTGCGGGCCTACATCATCTTTGCTACAGCCACTAAAAGAGAGCCAGGTGAGGGTTAACAGAATTAATGTGGATTTAATAGGGGTGTTAATTAGGTTAAAATACATACTGGGTTTTCATAAAAGCAATTCATGCAATGATACAATTTTTAACATATCTCAAAAGTGATTTCATGAAAAAAACTAAGTGTACATCATGTTATTAATCTGCATAGTTGTGTTGGTATGTCAAGTAATAAACTGCTATCGACTCAATTCCCACTCACCAAATAATTGTACTGGTCTAACCGGCTAACGGAAGGGTTAAATCACTCAGTCTTTCAGGTATTTATAAAGTTGAGTAGATTACTAATGACGATCATTTCAAATTCTTTTACTTTAAAAACTGAAGAGACTAATGCCAGCTAGATCCAAAGTTTTTACGCTTTGCTATGTTTTGATGATTACATCAGGCATGGCCAGTAATGCTCACTGTATGATGGATAACCTCCATACAATCCCATTGAACAATCAGAAGGCATCAACGCAACAGACCAATCAATCTGATCAAATCGAGAACATACAACTTGCAGTAAATAAGGAAGTTATGGAGAGTTGTTCAAGTAATTTGGAGGCTCCTAAAAAGCCACAAATAACAGGAGAGGGGCCTTACGCTGAAAAAGTGATTGCCTATCAAAATATCTGCTACCGTGTACAGATCGCTGCGGCTCCCAAACCTATGTCCACAGAAGAGCTCCAGGCTATTTACAAAGGACCTTTAGAAGTGAAGTCCTTTGAAGAAAAAGGTTATTTCAAGTATTATATCGCTGAAGTTGATTCCTATGAACTGGCTAACAAACTACGGCTGAGCAGTGGTGTGAAAGGCGCGTTTATCGTGAAATGCCCAGGAAATGCATCTAAGAAGCAGCAATCCCATAAACCTGAAGAATAGGTGAAAAGTAAAAGGTAAAAGGTGAAGAGTGAATAGTGAAAGGTTGAATGGTAAATGGTAAATAGTGAATAGTGAGTGGAACAAAAATTCATTAAGGTTCTGCGTGCAGCGTAGTGCGATAGGCGTATTGCTTTCTAGCGTAGTGCGTTCTGTGGTCAGCAGCCAGCGTAATGCATACAGCTTACAGAGTAAAACATCGAGGAGTAAATGAATTTGCACCGTATTGTGAAACATACAGCATATAGCTTCTGCGGTCAGCGGCCAGAAATGAATTTACAATGTGCTTTAGCACGGTGTCTTTGGAGGAATAAATAAACCAGGCTTTAGCCAAAGGTTTTCAGCTTCACTGTAGGCCACTCAAAATCATCTCAATCAAACTTGTACAGTGTATAGCGTATTGCGTTCTGCGGTCAGCGTGCAGCCTAATGCATACAGCTTACAGCGTAAACATCAAAGAACAAATGAATTTGCACTGTGCTTTAGTGCGGTGTCTTTGGAGGAATAAATAAACCAGGCTTTAGCCAAAGGTTTTCAGCTTCACTGTAAGCCACTCAAAATCATCTCAATCAAAATTCATCCAGGGTGCAGCGTGAAGCGTATTGCGTTCTGCGGTCAGCAGCCAGCGTGCAGCCTAATGCATACAACTTACAGCGAAAACATCGAAAAGCAAATGAATTTGCACCGTGCTTTAGTACGGTGTCTTTGGAGGAATAAATAAACCAGGCTTTAGCCAAATTTTTTCAGCTTCACTGTAAGCCACTCAAAAACTAAAGAATCATGATTCATCCAGGGTTCCGCGTGCAGCGTATAGCGATAAGCGTTCTGCGGTCAGCGTCCAATTTTGTTTAACCAAAGTAAGCATTCGGAGAGTAGCAATAGTAGACACACAGTCAGGGAGTTATAATAGAGAGATAAAGTACGTAGGGTAGATTTTAGGAAACAGAACTTAACATAATATAAATTATATAACATTGCTATGGATTTGCTGCTTACGAGCCATGCGAGTAATTAACGCGCGCGGCTAGCGATAAAATCAGATATAGAATCTGTGTGTTGGCCATTCGGCTGATAAGTTCTATATCGGCAATGATCTTATGTTAAAAGCAAATCCAGGTTGCGGACGGCCAGTCGCGGACCGCCTGTCTCTGATTGCAGAATAACAAATCCATCCAATCACACGAATCACTAGCCGTACGCCCATGCTTATGTAATTCTATATTATATGCGGACGGCAATATCGTTCTATTTTTGGCTATCCGTACGATTGGTCGGTTTGATTTCAAATACAGCATTCTCAGCGATTAGCCTACGCGGCTCGGGATTTTGCCTGTGATACACTTGCTTGCCAACTCTTTGTTTTGGCACAGCTCACCCACCAGTACGTCATTCCGGAAGTAGCGCAGCGAATATCCGGAATCTCTTAAAACTCTTAGCAGAGTCTGAATAGCTCACGAGTAATCAGTCTATTATGTGTGTTCGCTTTGAAGCTCAAGCCGCTGGGCTTTTACCGAGGCGCGCAGCCTTTTTTCATGCGGCCGGCTAGGCTGATGAAAAGTATGCAAAAATCTAGGCCTAGCCGGCCCGCCTGGACCATGAAATGATCCTACCTAACATAATATCAAACCATAATCTTTTCTAGACGATCTTTCCATTTAATCCAATCAGGCATTTGTTTGGTCTGTAGATCAAAAAACTTCTGTGTATGGTCGTGATGTACTAAGTGACACAGCTCATGAATGATCACATATTCAATGCAAGCTCTTGGAGCTTTAATTAATTCAGGGTTTAAGATTATTTTTCCTTTTGGTGTGCAACTTCCCCAACGCTTAGGCATGTCCTGAATATACAGTCCTGAAGGTTCCACTTTGTATTTCTTAAATCCCTCAATCAAGGGTTTAGCGATCTCAGAGAATTTACGTTTAGCATGATCTCGATACCATGATTTTACCAAATCCTTAACACGGCTTTCTTCCTTAGCTACAACTTCAATAAACTTGCCTTTATACTTTATAGATTCCTTAGTACCAATAGCAATGTTTAATCTGTACTGTCTGCCCAGGTATAAATGGGTTTCTCCATTCACAAACCTTCTAGCTGGCGTTTTTGGATGAAATGACAGGAAATAGCTTTGTTGTTTGATAATCCAAGGGGCACGTTTTCGCACTTTCTCCTCTACCCTTTCGTAAGGCGTATTTTCTGGTGCTTTTACGATTACTTCCATTTCTGGTGTCACCGTAATGCCTAAAGTTTTACGGACAGAGTATATCAACTGATACTCAATTTCTTTCGATCCAAATTGAATGCGTTTTATCATAACTGCAGTTACTAAAGATCCGGCTTAGCCGGTCATCCTTTGTATCGAATTTTGGCTACTTCAATACATCTATTAGCAATATCATCCATCTCACCAAAAGACAAACTAACTGTGTATTTGTCTCGAACTTCATCTATAAGATAATCACCAATATCTATTTGAAGCTTTCCCGTAATGTTTGATTTATAAGGCCAATCGATAATCGGATTACCATTATCAAAAACTGCTTCTCGAATCAATTCGTCTATCTGCAATGCTGACTCTACTGAAACATCTTTTCTGATTGAAGCATCTTGAATTTTTTCCTCTAGAAACTCCATATTAAGGCCATAAAACGCCTGTGCTACTCCCTTGTCTTTTAGTCTTTCAGGCAGTTCTGAATCTGTATGCGAAAGCACTGATTTCATGATTTCCTGAACCTTGCTCAGATACTGTGCTTCGGATATTCTTCTATCTACATAGTCCTGAATAGTTGCTTTAAGCATATCAGAGAATTTTTTGTAAAAAGCTGGATCTTCATCCATTTTCTCGGAAATATGTTTGGAAGTCCTTGAAGCAATTTTGTCGGCTTTAGCTGCTTTACCAGTGGTCTTTTCGACTTCATCCTGGAATTTCTCCTTGTCAAAGATGTTCACCAGCTCAGTAATGACCTTTACTTCATCCGTTTGAATGTGTGTGTCAATCAACTTCTGAATCTGTCCTTCGTATTGCTTGAAATCAATTTTGTCAGAGTATCTTTCTATCACGGCCATGCGGAGTTTCATGAACATTGAAAGATCTTCTTTATACCTGCTAATTATCTCATCATCAGTGGATTTATGAAATTCGATGGACGACAAAGCAAGCTTAAAAGACTTAGCAAATGAGGCCAGCTTGTCATAGAATAGCACTCTGATTGCATCGTCCCTTAATAACTGAGCATAAGCTTCAGCATCACGCTTATTTTTTATCTCCTTGAAGATGTCCCATAGTTCGGAATGTTTTTGAGGAAGCTTAGCTATCTCCTCATTAATGTTTGTGAGTGTTCCTTGAAGATCATCTTCATCAAATTCTTCAAATGAAGAATATAATACTAGCGCATTGTCTAGCTCTTCAATAATACCATAATAATCAATAACATAACCAAACTCCTTGTCAGGATATATTCTATTCACCCGTGCAATGGCTTGCAAGAGCTTATGCCCTTTTAGATTTCGAGTCAAATACAGAACAGTATTTTTAGGTTCATCAAAACCAGTTAGAAGCTTATCCACGACAATTATTATCTCCGGATCTCGCTGATTTTTGAAGCGGCTGATTACATTCTTCTCATATTTTTTAGAATTGCCATGCTCATCCATTTTACCTTTCCAAAACGCTTTTACATCGTTGGAAGTCCCAACATAAGCACTATCTTCACCTTCTCTATCATCAGGGGCTGAAATGAGCACCTCGCTAGAAACTATATTTATTTCATCCAAATACTTCTTATACCTAATGGCAGCATGTTTTGTCTGACAAACTAACTGACCTTTAAAAGGTGTTTGACCTTGCCAGTTATCACGATAATGCCGGCTGATGTCCCAGCAAATGGCATAGATTTTTTGATCAGCAATATTAAGCTGATCTGCTCTGCTAAACTTCTTTTTTAAATCTGCCTTCTCATAATCTGATAGAGGTTCTGAAACCATTGTAAAGTAGGTATCAATAGGCCCTTCATTAACCTTTTGAATGGCATGTCGACCCTCGTACAGAAGTGGAACTACTGCTTTGTCTGCTACTGCCTGATCGACCGTATAGGAATCGATAATACCCCCAAACTTGGCTGCTGTGCTCTTGTCTTTACTGAAAAGCGGTGTTCCTGTTAATGCGATGAAACACGCATTCGGTAAGGTCTTTTGCATTTCAATATTGAAAGTACCATGCTGCGTTCTGTGACCTTCATCTACCAGTACAAATATGTCGTTTGATTCGAGTGGCTTTTTGATCTTTCGAACGGCTGCTTCAAACTTGTTGATGATCGTGGTGACCACTGCATCACCTTTGCTTTCCAGCAATTCAACCAGACGTTGACCAGTCGTTGCATTCTCAACAAACTTCCCACATTTTCGGAATGTACCTGTGATTTGATTATCCAGATCGGTTCTGTCTGTTACCAAGATGATTTTGGGGTTCAGAATCTCATTACTCATAGCAATCGCTTGCGCCAGCATCACCATCGTTAAGGATTTACCACTTCCTTGCGTATGCCATATGACTCCACCTTTTCTTCGTCCTTGCTCAATGGTCTTAATTCGTTCAGCTGTTTTCTTGATGGCGAAAAACTGCTGATAACGAGCTACTTTCTTTGCTCCATCATCAAAAAGAATGAAGTTAAAAATCAACTCTAGAAGACGCTTTGGCTCACATAAACTCAACAGGTATTCGTCCTGGGTTGTCGGAAGTATTGATTCTTGTTCCAGATCATCGAAATACTTTCGTACGTATCTAAATCGGTCCCCAAACAATCGCTCTTTCTGATTACTACTTAGTGGCGTGTTTCTCAACTCTGCCAAACGATTATGATAGGCTTGCTCTTCTTCTTTTGAGTCAAACTTTTCTGTCCATTGTGCCCAGAATTTCTCAGGTGTTCCATTGGTCGCGTAAGCCGATTGGTCAGTGGCAATGCTCAATACAGTTTGTGCATAGACGTATAAGTTCCTGATCCCGTCCTCTTGCTGATTGCGTAGATGTTGTGAAATAGCCTGTTTGATTGGCTCCTTCATATCCGGTCGCTTACACTCAATGATTGTAACCGGAATACCATTGATGAACAAAACAATATCCGGACGGTAATGATCCTTGGTTGTACTGCGCATCGTGCTGTATTCTTCACAGACATGATAAACGTTTCTCTCCGGATGCTGCCAGTCTATGTATTGAAGGGTAAAACTCTTTTTGTCACCGTCTATGCTTTGTTCCAGGGATTTACCTAATGTTAATAGGTTATAAACTGCTTCACTTGCTGTGATGTAACCCTCCTGCATAGGTGGGTTTTTCAAAGCTTGAATACCCGCCTCAATGTTATTGTCACTGAAAACAGATGTTTTAGTAGAACTGACCCGAATGGAGTTGATTTCTTTCAACTGCTCTCGCAGCACATCTTCTAAGATGACATTCGTAGTTTTATTGCCGCGATAAGCCAAAGCTTCATCGGGAGTCAAGTAGGTATAGCCTAGATTTTGCAATACCTGCAATGCTGGTATTTGACTGATATGATCTTCTTTAAATGATGGTGTTTCCATCTCTTTTTGTTTAATTATCTTCTTCTGTACTATTAATAACTGCTCTACTACCTACTGTTATTACATCTGCACTTGTATTTAGTATACCTTCTACTAATGTTTTAATTTCTATACATATAACAAAAACATATATAGAAAATAGCTATTATCTATATGTATTATCCCTGATAGTTCTTACTACAGCTCTAATATCAACTTCTAGTATAGCTTCTACTATCATTTTAATTTCTATATCTATTGCATTAATATGTATAACAAATCATACTTTCCTATACATATCTATTTTCCAACTCCCATTAATAAGTCAAATAATGACTTGTTGATGTAGTAGTTATCTCTACCTATTTTCTCTTTATGTAATATTTTTAATACTGCTAGTTCATCTAGGTACCTAGTTGCTGTTATTCTAGATACACCCAAATCTGTCATCACAAAATCGATCTTTGTATAAGGGTGTCTGAAAATGTTATTCAATAAATCCTGACTATAGATTTTGGGTAATTCAATTCGCATTTGCTTTTTATGCTTCTGCATTAATGCTTTTATATGCTTTATCAATTCAATGGTCTGCGTTGCAGTTTGTTCTACTCCTTCTAAAATGAACATAACCCATTCTTCCCAGCTTTCTTCATTTCGTGTTTGCTGAAGTAACCTGTAATAATCTGCTTTATTTTGATTGATGTATCTACTCAAATACAGGATAGGCATGTTCAACAAGCCTTCTTTCACGAGGTAGAGAATATTGATAATCCTTCCAGTCCTACCATTCCCATCATAGAACGGGTGAATGCTTTCGAACTGATGATGAATCACGGCCATTTTTACAAGTGGATCCCAATCGGACCAATCTGATGAGTTAATGAAACCCTCCAAATTACTCATGAGATCTTCAATTTCTTTGGGGTCTTGGGGTGGTGTGTAAACCACTTTTCCCGTTTGCTCATTTTTTAGAGCGGTGCCCGGTAGCTTTCGATAGCCAGCATCATTTTCTTCAATAGTAGCCTGAATTTGGCGGATATTATTCTGCGTCAGGAGGTTGACCGCCTTAACCGTCTCATATCCTTTTTTTAGTGCTTCCGCATAAAGGTGAACCTCTTTAGATGCCAAAGTCTTGAACTTATTACCCACAACATCTGCCTGATACAATTCATCCTGAGTGGTAATGATGTTCTCGATAGCAGAACTGTCCTTTGCTTCCTGCAGCGCAAGCGTGCTTATCAAAATACTCTCATTTGGAATGGTTCCGGCCACTCCCTTCATCTCTGCCAGGGCAGCACGAGCTTCAGCCACCTTTTTTAGCACCGCTTTAGTTTCAAGGTCTATATCTAAGGGGAGTAGTTTCATTTTACGGTCTATTTTCTATCAAATCAATAAATGCTACAGCCTGGCGTATTTGATTACTCAGCTTTTCATTTCTGTAATATTCGGTCATTATGTCTCTGAGTAAGTCCTTGACGAATGCTTGATCATACTCACCGTGAGAAAGATTCATTATCGCCTCCAAGGTCCTTCTGGTCTGCTCAAATGAACTTACATCAATTTCATCTCTTTCTTGATTCAAAATCCTATTGTAAAGTTCAAGTCTGGTAGCACCTATACTTGTACCAGAATGTATGCTACAGTTATTGTGAGCGTTTTCTAGCGTACTATCATCTTGCAATCGTTGTATGAGCTTTGATTTTGCCTGCGAGTTTTTGTTCACATTTCTCAGAAATTCAACACCTCGTTCCATTGTGAAATTGGCACTACGTAAATAGTAGTAAAGTGGTAATGTACCAGAGCTTTGATAGCACATTGCCTTCAAATATTCTTCTGGTTGATCAACCTCATCACCACTCAGGAAACATCGAATTATATCATTATCATGTAGGTACTTGCTTTTTGTAATGATAGTACCAACACTGTCTATTTCACCGATGATCTTTACAGCCTCTGCCCCTTGCTTATTCTCTGAGTATTGATCAATGACCTTCAACCGCTTAATCAAGTCTTCATCCAGAATAAATTGATTGTTCTTATGAGTGGTAATTGCACCTTCTCGACTATTGAAAATCCCAACATTATGCACTCCTATCGAAGAGACTTTCGAGAATAATGCCATCCATTTTTGAGATTCCAATTCCTTTGCTTCCTTTATTAAGTGGATTAAATCACCTGCCTTAATTCTGTCGCTTTGACTACTGTATCGGTAATAAATTGAAGATTCAGATAGAATTACATCATATGTTTTTGTACATACTATTGGCTTCTTGTCACATTCGTGGATATAAAGAATTCCTACCCTCTTTCCTCTTAGTTGATATTCTCTTCTTTCAAAGTGTGGAGATGGAGATAAGTAACCGTTTATGAAGGAGGAAATATCGGCATCATCTATTTCAATAAAAGGTTTATTCATACCAAGCAATTCTCTTGGAGAATCAGAAATACCAAAAATCATGAAACCACCCTTTCTGTTTGCAAATGCAGCAATAGACTTTAAATACTTAATTCTGGATGGCTTATTATCCCAGTCAAAATCTTGCTTAAACTCGACCTGATGAGTCTCACGACTTTTGACTCTGTCTCCTTCTCCGAACTTAATCAGTTCTCTTGCTGTGGCATCATTCAGAATACTATTCATATGCTTAACCTCTTTTTCCCTGTCAACAACTGCTGCATTAATCCCTTTTTTTGGTCTTTCAGTGCATCGAGTTTTTGTTTGAGTAATTCTATTTCTTTAGTAGCTGAGTTAAGTACCTCTGCTATTTTTTGCTGTTCTTCGATTGGCGGTAAATCGATCATCAGTTTGAAAAAAGAATCTGGATTTACATTTAGTAAACCATCACCTCTTGCACCAGAAGTAATAATCTTTTTTAGTTGACGCTCTAGCATCCCAAAAAAGAAATAATGCTTATAGAAGTCAATGGATACTTCACCTGTCGATCGAAAACTGATGTAAACAAATGGAATCAAACCATGATCCTGCTCAAACTTAAAAATGCAACCGTAGGGAAATGTTTTCGAGTTTCCCTTGTTATAAGAAAACTCGTCTCTTCTTATCAAAGTGTATTTCTTTAGGCTACTCCCGGCTATTACCCTATCAAATTTTTGATGTTGAGTAACGAAACCGAGTTTTGATGAAATTGTGTAAGCCTCAGATTCATCATCAATATCCTCTCCTGTTTCACGTATTCTTTCAAAAACATCCCCGAGTTTCACTTCCTTCCACTCCCCATCAAACCCCGGAAACCGCTTCTTCCCAGTCAGCAGCTGCTGCATCAGGGCTTTTTTCTTTTGCTGCTTTTCGGTAATGAGTTGAGTGAGATTTTCAATGGCTTTGTCCCAGGTGGAGAGGACGTTGGCGATGGCTTTTTGTTCGGATAGCTCAGGAACTGTAATCTTTAGTTTTGATATTTTATCAACTGAAAGACCTGGCTGTGCGGAAGATTCAGAAAACCTATTGAGCTTTAGGAAGTCAAGCTTATATGCAAGAAAGTCATTGCTATTTCTTGCATTGGTTTGCGCAGCGATCGCATGTTCAGACACATAGTTTCTACCAGATATTCTGACAACATTACCACACAGTGCTCCTTGTCTTCCAATTAGAACAAAATCTCCATCGTGAGTATAATCGTCAGTAAAACCTCTAAGTCCATTCCCGCCAAAGACTGAGTAGTCTCCTTTGTCATAGATCATTTTTGAGGTTATACCTTGACCGCTTTTAAAATTCGAACAAAGTTCAATCAATCTTTTTGTTTCCCAATCTTCAGGATACCACCCTAGCTTGGTTCTTATAAATCCCTGTTGTTTCTCTTCTTGCACCACCTCCATATTACAGTCCCAATTCCTTTAAGTATCCATTCATTTTTTCCTTATTGTCTTGAACTATGATTTCTTTTGATTTCATGATGGGCTCAGATTTTCCATTGTTTTATTCATGACCCGTTTAAATTCTAAGCTTTTACTACCAAAATTGATCAGCAAGCCCGTTTCAATATTATATGCTTCCAGATAGTTAATCGCCTGTGCCAGATGAACATCTTCCAATTTGATCACTGCCTTGATTTCAACCATCACCTTTCCTTCTACAAAGAAGTCAACTCTTCTGGTGCCTATGTCATGACCTTTGTATAGCAAGTCCATTTCCTGCTCACGAATATGCTCAAGCTTTTGTAAATTCATTTCAATGGCTAATGCTCTCTGATAAATAACTTCCTGAAAACCATTACCTAATGCCTTATGCACTTCCATGGCACAACCGATAATTTTTCCCGTTAATTCACTGTCTGGGTATTCTTTCTTAATCATAGTTTTCAATCAATCATTTTCATCATAGTTCAGACTATTTAGTAGCCCAATTCCTTTAAGTAGCCATTCATTTCTTCCTGTACTTCAGTCAGTTCCTTTTCTAAACCATCAATCTTCTTTTGTACTTCCTCTACTTTGATTTCGGCTTCTTCTTCGAAAGTGTCCACATAGCGCGGGATGTTGAGATTGAATTCGTTTTCCTCTATTTCCTGCGGTGTGGCTACATAGCTGTACTTTTCTTCTACGACTCCTTCAGCTAGTTCACCGGCATTGAATTTTCGATAGGCACTGACAATGCCTTCAAGGTCTTGTTCTCGAAGTACGTTTTGGTTTTTTCCAGCTTCGTATCGCTGGCTTGCATCGATAAACAGGACGTTTTTATTGTCCTTCTTTCCCCTATTGAAAATGAGAATAGCGGCTGGAATACCTGTTCCGAAAAATAAATTGGCAGGCAAGCCTATCACAGCTTCTAATAAGTTCTCCTCGATCGTTTTTTGCCTGATTTTACCTTCTGATGCGCCTCGGAACAGTACGCCATGAGGCACCACCACCCCTACTTTACCGGAACCTTCATAAGTGGTTTCGATCATGTGGCTGATAAATGCCCAATCTCCTTTACTCTTTGGTGGTATCCCTCTCCAAAATCGGTTGTATGGATCAGTTTCAGGATCATAACTGGAACTAGATCGTTCCTTTTCTTTATCATCTTCGGTTTTTCCCCATTTGTCTAAGCTGAATGGCGGATTGGCAACCACCGTATCAAATTTCATCAAGGCATCCCCTTCCTTAAGCTTTGGATTACGAATGGTATCTCCCCAGCGAATGGTGGCATTATCAAAACCATGTAGGAACATGTTCATCACGGCCAGTGCCCATGTACTTCCATTGGCTTCCTGTCCGTACAAAGAGAAGTTGTCGGATCCTACTTCTTTACCTGCTTTGATCAGCAAGGAAGCAGAACCACAAGTTGGGTCACAAATTCTAGCACCTGGCTTTGATTTGGTCAACCTGGCTAGTAAAGTGGAAACTTGTGAGGGTGTATAAAATTCTCCAGCTTTCTTACCGGCATCAGAAGCAAAGTGCGAGATGAGGAATTCATAAGCATCTCCAATCACATCTCCTCCTGCTAAATGCTCTGAGGTTAAATCCAGTTTTTCATTGGAGAAATCAATTAATAGGTTTCTTAGCCGAACATTCTTGTCCTTTACATCACCAAGGTTGCTGCTATTGAAATCAATATTTCGGAATATACCTGAGCCATCTTCGCCACCTAATTTATCTCTGTTGGCATCCTCAAGATCCCTTAAACCAATATTGATTAATTCCCCAATATTGGAATCAGCACGATGTTGATAGAGGTAATAAAAACTACTCGACTCAGGAACCACAAACCGCTCGTGCTTCATGGCACGCTCTGCTCGTTCGGTGCTACCATCGTACTTTTTCAAATACTGATCAAACTTCTCTTTATGCACATCACTGACGTATTTGATAAAAAGCATGGTGAGGATGTAATCCTTGTATTGCGAAGGGTCAATAACACCACGGAATGTATCGCATGCTTTCCATACAATATTGTTGATGTCCTTTTGGGTGATTTTATTAGTGCTCATTTTAATTGTTTAATGCGTTGATCAACAGCTGTTGGATTTGACTTTCTCTGGCTTCTTCTAGCTGTTGTGTCAAATCCTTTTGTTTATTTCTTAATTGCTGAATGTTGGTTATCAATTGTTGTTTTTCAATAGTTGGAATCTGAACCTCAATTTCTGAAAGCTTTTTAATGGATATGGAAGGAATGGTAGTTCCTAATTGCTTTCTGTGAAAATCTCTAATTGCAGGGGTGTTAGAAAGAAACCACGCTAAATACGCTGGAAGAATTTCATCGTGAGTTTCTTGTTTGATTCTCACCACTATAAAAGATGATGAAGCTACAGCTTTACCATACGCTTCTTGATATACAACGCCAAAGTTGTTGGTGCCTTTGGCTGCAAATAAAATATCTCCTTCTTGCAAAATGTGTTTAGCAGTTTTGCCATCCACATTGAGTTGTGGTTTCAAAAGTGGGTCTAACTGCCCAAATTCATCGAAATGCACTGATTGGAGATACAATGTGTCCGGAGAGTAATCAGGTTTTGCATAGATTCCTGAAGTCAAAATTGCTATTTCGTGAAGCTTTTTATTCATTTATATTTAAGTATACGCTCTACTGAACCACACAAAGGTAGTAAAAATTTCGAAATGCAAATATATTATTCAGTATACGTTCTACTAATAACAGTGAAGTGAAGATATTATGCTCTTTAATGTCGCACACATTTGCCATTCCCTCTTGCCTCCCTCCTGCCTAAAATGTCAAAAGAGTGCTCATGTATACCAAGAAATGATGTGATTGCTTTTGAGGACGAAAAAAGGCCTTTGCGCTAAACTATTAATCCCGCCCCTGAACCCAAGCTATGTTAACGGGAACGCCCAGTCCGGCACGCGCAGGCATAACACAGGCCATTATATAACATTGTTATATGGATTTGCATTCCTGGCCCGCAGTGCCTGCGGCCGGCCAGGCTTGTCTGTTGTAGATCAGTCGATTATATGTTAAAACAAATCCATATCCCGCACACGAATCACTGGTCATGCACCAAAGGCCGTGCGCCCATGTATATTATATGTGGACAGCAAGTCTAAGCTGGCAGTAGCCAGCGAGCCCACCTGTCGGCAGACAGGTTTGTTGGTTGGGGTACCATGATTTGGGATTTAGTTCAAGATATTCCCGAATCTCTTCAGCCATTGCCATTATCGAACAACTTTATAGCCGATTCGATAATTTAGTTATGCCGCTCCACGCAGGATAAATAGCTTGGAACGATTAGATCCGAGAAAATATTGTTAAAGCTTCAGTAAAGCCCTCATCTTTGGTAATAATTTAATTATATCCGGATCCAGAGATTTCGTGAATTCCAGTTTTTGATCTTGAATAACAAATTGTAATTCAAATCTTTCGGAAGAATTATAGACAGCTATTCGGTCATAAAATTGTAGCGCATTTTCATCCAACATATCCAGACCCTTTGCAAATCTTTCTCTGATAGTGGATTCGCTTACTGAATGGCCGCCCTTCTGAACCCTTTCTTCAACACGTTTGATTGCAATATCCGGATTGTTTAATGCCAGAAAGTACAAAACTGTTTGATAACCCTGGCTCCTGGCTCTTTTGGCTAAATCGATATTATAGGTTGAATGGAAATTTGTTTCGTATGCTATGGATAATTTTTTGGAGAAGGCCTGATCCAGATGTAACTGAAACTTTGTGTTTGTTGACTCCCGGATTCCTTCCATCACTGTTGGATCAAAATCAAATGACTTCCATTTGGATTGAAACTCTTGATCCCAATCAAAAGCTTCTATACTATATGGTTCAAGGATATCTTTGCTGGTAGTTGATTTTCCAGCACCGTTTGGGCCAGCAATAACAATGAAATATGGAGGCAAATTGGAGTTAAATCTTTTCTGCAACAACGTTCACTTTCGAAGCACGTGGCTGCTTTTTTTCCGTGTGAGATGCTTTTTCCCGTTTCAGTGCTTTGTTCATGGCTTTTTCAGCTCTCAGTGCATCTTTTGTCGCTTCTTTCATAATGGTAAAGATAATCATATTCGTACACATTTGGCATCCGCTCTTTCTCACCCTCGAACCGAGCCTGCCTGCCGCAGGCAGGGATGCCAAAAGAGTGCTCGTGAAGTGTAAAATGGATATTTCTGACTTCTAAAGACGTTTTTCTCCTCCCCTTAAAAAAAACTTTATCCACCTCGCCCACCGAAGCATTTCCTCTAAAGGAACAAACGATGCGAAGGTGGGCTACCCACTCATCCTGGCCGGATGCACCAAAGCTATATTAACGGGGACGTCCAGTTCGGCACGCATAGAGATAACGCGGTACCATTATATAATATTATTATAGAATCTGTGTGCTGGACATGCGGAAACCAGAAACAAAATTGATGAAACCTCCACCTTACTTAATTGTGTGTCAATAGGCTTATCATCTCATCTAATGGTTGTTATTTATACTCTAATTGTCGTCTTTTGCATTGGGGTTTACACCCGAAAGTTCTATTATTTATTTCCATCAAGCCGTAATTGGTTTCCAATTATTTTGGATAATTGGGATTAAAAAGGAATCATGTGAAAATCATGGGCTGTCGCGCAACTGTATTTCTGATATAGCTGCATTCACTCTAGTGTCACTGTCTCGATCAGATTGGGATGGGAAGGCCGAATGTAGTCAGATAAGCCAGGATACTTGCCTATTACGAATTGACAAATGCTTTCGCGATTTGAAGTAGTTGTCAGGCAAGGTTGCTATTCCCGTTCAAATATTTTTTTTAAGAATTGGGGACCAGTCTGTCTTGTCTCACCTATCTAAAAATTCCGAAAGTATACTTCATTAAACTTCACTTCCAGGTGGATGTGTCGCAATTTATTATTTCAAAAAAACAGAAGTATGCTGAAGAACAATTTAGGTTATCCTCGTATTGGTAACCACCGTGAACTCAAAAAGGCCTGCGAGCAATTTTGGGCAAACAAATCAACACAAAAAGAACTCCTTGATACAGGTAAAAATATCCGTCTCCACAACTGGAAACTTCAACAAGAGGCTGGAATTGACCTGATTCCTTCCAATGACTTTTCTTATTACGATCAGGTGCTTGATATGGCTTTGACCGTTGGAGCCATACCAGAAAGGTATCGCCCCATTAAGGAACATAATGATCAATATGATTTGGACTTGTACTTTGCGATGGCAAGGGGGTATCAAAAAGACGGGTTGGACATTACAGCTATGGAAATGACAAAATGGTTTGACACAAACTATCATTATATAGTGCCTGAATTTGTCAAAGACCAATCATTCCAATTGTTTTCCAGTAAGGTATTGGATGAATTCAATGAAGCAAAAGCCGCAGGAATTATTACAAAACCTGTTTTGATAGGTCCGGTTACCTTTTTGCTTTTAGGAAAGGAAAAAGAAACGGGTTTTAAGAGAATTGATTTGCTGGAAAACCTGCTTCCGGTCTATGTGGAAATATTGAAACAACTCCAGACAAGTGGTGCGGAGTGGGTACAAATAGATGAACCTATATTGGCCACTGACCTTTCTTTAGAAGTCCTTGAGGGAATCAAGAAAACTTACGAAAGGTTTGCAGCAGAATGTCCGCAATTGAAAATCCAGCTAGCCAACTATTTTGATTGTTATGGGGAAAATCTTGAAACGATACTGGAGTTGCCTGTGCATACCCTTCATCTGGATTTGGTAAGATGCCCTTCTCAGCTAGATGATATCTTGTCTTCAAAAAAGCTGTCAGATAAAACCACCCTTTCTCTTGGAGTAGTCGATGGAAGAAATGTTTGGAAAAATGACTTTGAACATTCGCTTCAATTGATCAGAAAGGTGGTTGACAACCTTGGTAAAGACAGAGTGATGGTTGCGCCATCCTGTTCATTGCTACATTCCCCATGTGACCTGGATTTGGAGTCGAATGAAACCGTACTCACTCCCCAAATCAAAAACTGGCTGGCCTTTGCCCGACAGAAGATCGAAGAGGTAGTAGTTTTAGCTCAACTAGCTGATGGTTCAAAAGACTTTGATATTTTGATGCGGCTTGTAATCAACATAGAAGCCCAGGAAACCCGCAAATATTCCACACTGATCCACAACGTTTCAGTAAAGAAAAGAGTGGCAGATATTACTGAAAGTGACGGCAGGAGAAACAGCCCTTTTGCTTCACGTAAAACACTGCAAAAAGCAGAACTTCGGCTTCCGATGTTCCCGACTACAACAATCGGCTCCTTTCCTCAAACCAGTGAAGTAAGAAAGGAAAGGCTGAAATTCAAGAAAGGTGAAATCACGGCACAGGAATACAATGATTTTCTGAAAAAACAAACAGCAGATACCATCAAGTGGCAAGAGGAAATCGGTCTGGACGTGTTGGTTCATGGTGAGTTTGAACGAAACGATATGGTGGAGTATTTCGGGGAGCAACTCACAGGGTTCGTGTTTACCCAAAATGGTTGGGTGCAGAGCTACGGGTCACGCTGTGTCAAACCTCCGATTATTTACGGGGATGTAAACAGGGATAGCCCGATGACCGTGGAGTGGACTGCTTTTGCGCAATCGCTTACAAACAAGCCTGTAAAAGGAATGCTCACCGGGCCGGTGACCATCTTACAGTGGTCGTTTGTCCGAAATGACCAGCCACGATCACAAACGTGTAGCCAGATTGCCCTGGCCATTCGGGATGAAGTAGCCGGCCTGGAGCAAGAAGGCATCAAAATCATCCAGGTGGACGAACCAGCCATTCGTGAAGGGTTGCCTTTGCGCCAAGAAGGTTGGAAGCCTTACCTGGACTGGGCAGTGAGTGCCTTCAGGATAGCAACGAGCGGTGTAGAAGACACTACACAGATTCACACCCACATGTGTTATTCCGAGTTCAATGACATCATCGATTCCATAGCAGATATGGATGCAGATGTGATCACTATTGAATGCTCACGTTCTCAAATGGAATTGCTAGATGCTTTCGCCGATTTTAACTATCCGAATGAAATCGGCCCGGGTGTCTATGACATCCATTCTCCCAGAGTTCCCTCCAGGGAAGAAATGATTTCCTTGATGGATAAGGCCAAATGGGTGATCCCGGATGATCAGCTTTGGGTAAACCCTGACTGTGGCCTGAAAACTCGTCATTGGGAAGAAACCCGGAAAGCATTGATCGAAATGGTCAATGCTGCCAAAGCACTCCGAGAGTCAATAGTTGAAGCAGTTTAATATTTAAAACAGGGGTGTTGATTAGTCAGCACTCCTGCCTCCTCATGTACAAACACGAAAAGAAATATTGTCCACGTTGTGGAATAGCCTTTGAATGTAAAGTGGGTTCCATCCTGCTGTGTCAGTGTTCTACGGTACAACTCAGCGAAAAGGAACAGGAATATGTAGAAGATAATTATGAAGATTGTTTATGCGCTAAGTGCCTCAGTAGCGTCCGGTCTGAATATCGCAACCGAAAGTTCAGGGAAAAAATCGACAAGCTGTTGCAAATGGGAAAATCCAAATAGCTATGAATAAAAGAGCTAAACTAAAATTCGTGTCTCACCCGCTAATGAGCTGGGATTCAAGTCTATGACAGGATATTCAGTCAATCACACATTAGGCAAAAAACCAATATTTCTACAGGGCAAAAACACATCACATGAAAGGCGAAAAAAGATTTGGGAACAGCTACAGAGCAATATTCGGTTTAAAGAGTCAATTAAAAATTACCGTAAAAATGGAGAAGAATATGAATGTTTGTTATCCATTATTCCACTGGAAAATAAGAATAGCAAGGTCACACACTACCTGGCACTTGAAAGCAAAATAAAATGACTATAAAAGAAAAGATAAAAAGATCGGAAACACGTGTTTTCAAGGCCGTGTTCCCTAATACCACTAATCACTATGACACTCTATTTGGCGGTACAGCCATGCAGCTCATGGATGAAGTGGCTTTCATTACTGCAACCCGCTTTTGCAGGCAGAGAGTAGTCACTATCAGCAGTGACAAAATTGACTTTACCAAGCCAATCCCAGCAGGCACCATCATAGAACTACACGGCATTGTCATCCATGTAGGCAATACCAGCCTGAAAGTGAGGGTCGAGATTTTTACCGAAGAAATGTATTGCGAAGCAAGGGAAAAAGCCGTAACTGGTGAGTTCACTTTCGTGGCAATTGATGAAGCTAAAAAGCCCATTAAGGTCGTCATTGACAATCGTAAAAAGACATAATAATCCAATCAGAAATTCTTAAAAAGAAGTTTATGGAATTTCCCTGTAAGCCACTAAGTAATAGTTTTATGAAACTACAAATCAAAACCAAAACTTCTCTTATATGTACTTGCTGTTCCTCAAAACATGATCCGATACCGCTTACATTGATGAGGGTGAAGCCCTACGACCATTAGCGATATGAATTAAAAATATTATGGATTCTCTTTACATACTTCTACTCATCTATGGCACCTGCATCTCCTTCCGATAATTGGCATAGGTATTCGAGCCCCAGAGCATCCAGGTCACACTAATCATGAAGTAGCCAATATGATCAGGATGCCAGCCCTTCCATCATTACAAATCTTACTTTGCCAACAGCAGGACATTGTTCAATTAGTCAATTACTACCATGCGCACCAGACCACTCTCCTCTCCCATGCTAAAACACCGGTATTATCCACAATCTCAATGTTCTCTGATGAAGTAGCTTTTGTAACCCGTCCTTTTGTACACCACCGCAGCGAGTGTTTCGTATAAGTACAATAGGGTGATTTATAATTGACGAATTGATTTCATTAAGCAGTCTCTTAGTTTCAAAACCCGAAAATAAAAAAAACGATAACAGCATTTACTTAAGAAGCCTTTTAGCATCTTCGGGCTTCCCGCTAGGAAGCTGCCAGAGCTTGCGCGGATTCTATACAGCTTTGTAGTAAATGCTCGGCCTTGCGGCCGTGGAGCTCATCATAAAAAAACAATCTTACCAACCAACTCAATGTTCTCTGATGAAATAACTTTTGTAACCCGTCCTTTTATACACCACCGCAGCGAGTGTTTCGTATAGATACAGGACGTCCACGGAGATCAGCACGGTGATCAGTATCAGGGTAGCGTTGATCAGGTAATGATGATTTTCATAAAAATAAAACAGGATATAGATCAGTACCACACTGGTAAAAAACTGGATCAGCTTGGCATAGAGGTGATACCACAAGTGGAATTTCACAAACATATAAATGAAAAACACCACGTGGATATAGCAGACGATAAAGTCCAGAAAGAATGACGCGGCTTTATGCATGACACCAATGTATTGCCTGTGCATATACATGGTGAGTATGTTGGCGTGTATGGTGAGCCCGTGCATATCCGGGATGCTTTTGCCAACCACTTCGTGGTTGAGCGGAGTATATTTAAAATCTTCCAGATTGGATGCATCACCTACAAAATTGCCCATATAGCCGAGCAAGACGATCTTGTCTTTGATGGTCTCAGGATCAAATTCACCATAAATGATCTGCTCAGCCTCATAGTCTTCAAACTGTTTATAGGTACCATAATAATTGATGATTTCCGTTTCATTGCCTCTCTTCACAAGATCATGGTAAGCACTGGAATCGTACATTTCGAGGATTTTACTTGTAAAAGCTTCATCGTAATAAATCCCTTCATCAAAAAATGGCATCACCTCTCTTATGGTGGAGTTGAGTGAGTCACCCGCCACCAGGTTGGCATAGGCATAGTTCAGGTCTCCGAAGTACGCATTAGAAACCAAACGGCTTGGCGGATCCGTATCCGCATGCAAAATACTGGTAACGACTACATTGGACCTGGATAATTCCTCTTTCAAAAAGGCATCAGACAATGAATCCTTTCGTGAGTAAAACATGATGTCCACTCCGATCACAGCTGGTTGGGCCTGCTGCAGACTATACATGGTAGCAGCGATACCCGCCCGGTCCAGACTACCAATATTCACCATGACAATTTCAGAATTGATTGGCTTGTCTTTATCGGCAAGTTTTGAATAGTAGATATCAGTGTATTTAAAATCTTTCATCAAGATTTTAATGGGGTTGAGGAATTTGATATCGTAAGGAAATATGGAGAAGAGGCCTAAAACAGCAAATACGAGAATGGTCGCCAAGATGGACTCTATTAGTAATTTTGCATTGAACATATATTTGAAATCTATCCAGGCAACGAATTTATCACATTAGTAAAATATAATTACCGATACTCGACTAAATTCATAATGACTAGAACAGGACGTTTTAAATGAAATGAGAAAAGATTTTTGATCTCGAACGTAGTGGATCAAGATAACCGTAATGGCGATTGTCCCTACCGAAACGTCGGCCTGGCCTGAAGGGATTAAAGGAAATCATCCCTTTAGGTTTTAGGATAATCAGTAAATCTTTTCTGATTTGTGTTGAAGAGATTTTTCAGGCTGCAAACCAACCCTTTTCTGTAAGTGGCCGAACTATCATAAAATCATTGTTGTGTTTATGCAAAAACTGTTCATCATCACCCTCTTTAGCATCTACTTATTGAACGTATCCTGTGAGCATGTACCATTGTACCCTGCTTACAATTCAGGCTGTGATCCTGATAGTATTTATTTCAACCGGGACATTATGCCTATTTTCCTGACTTCCTGTGCTTACGATGGTTGTCACAGTGCAAGGTCAAGGGCTGAAGGTATTGTGTTGAACAATTTTGATAATATCATCAATTCCGGCGTGCATGCTAAGCACCCTATGGAGAGCCGTGTCTATCAATCTATCATTTCTCCGGTGAACAGGATGCCTCCTGGCAACAAACTATCCAAAAAAGAACGAAAGCTCATTTACTGGTGGATCAAACAAGGCGCTAATAATGTCAATTGTAATAGCTGTGACACCAACTCATTTGCGTTTAGTGAAAACATTTCACCAGTGCTCAATAAGTATTGCGTGGCCTGCCACAGTACTTCAAACCCACAAGCTGGAGTGATCCTTTCGGATTATGAACATGTCACCCAATATATAGACAATGGCTCTTTGGAAGGGTCAATCAAAGGTTCTCCGGGATTTAACCAAATGCCTCCGGGAGGATCAATTTCTGACTGTGAAATCACACAGATTGAGAATTGGATTAATAATGGGGCTCAAAATGATTAGTGAGCAATTTGATTTTGAATAAGAAGTGAAGGACTCACCAATGTGAATATAATTCCTTATCCAAAAATCAAAACACCACTTCCATCCCATCGCTCAATCGCTCCAACTCCAGGGAGGGCTGAGCAATGACTTCACTGCCCATATGCGTGAGATAGATCTTTTTGGCTTTTAAATCTGGCAGTTTGTCCTTGATGGTTTTATAGCTGAAGTGACCCGGAGAATCCTGCATGTAATTGTTGCATTCCACAACAAACACATCTGCTTCAGCAGCAAGATCAATCAATGAGTCATTCCACTCGGTATCGCCGGAAAAGGCAAAGACTTTCTCCTCGAACCTGATCTTCAATCCATGCGGGTTTGACGGAGGTGCATGGGTGACTTTGCGGGCATAGACTTCAAGGTACTCATGCTTGAGCCACTCAGACTCATGATATTCCAGGTAATTGACATTCAGGGCATCGATCACATTGGAAGTACCCGGATAAAGTGCTTCCTGTAGGTTGTAAGCTTTTTCGCGAATGCCTTCCGGTCCGATAATCGTCAGAGGTGTCTGACGCTGGTATTCGATGTGATTACTCAACATCAGGAATGGTAATCCACCATAATGATCCCCATGAAAGTGTGTGATAATGATCGTATCAATCTCCGCAACAGCCACTTTGAGTTGTTTGAGTCGGATAAGTGTGGAAGCTCCACAATCCACCAAAGTCTTCTTATCTTCATGCTCTAATAAAAATGATGTATTGAACCTTCCCTCCGATCCAAAAGCATCACCACATCCTAATATTGTTAGTTTCATTGTATTCTTTTTTTTAAGGGCTAAAGCCCCCTTTCTTAAATCACAATCTTCTACCCCAGGCTAAAGCCAGGGACAATATTTTCACACACTTACTGTTTAATACACTTTTCAACCAATCAACCATTCAAACCAATGAACTATTCCACAGAGCGTCTCAAAGAAACCACAAAGCTTCACAAAGTGGTAGTTGTTATCAGGATCTCAGTGTAACTCTGTGTCTTCTTCGCGTTACTTTCTGTAAAAACTAACCAACACCTTCTTTGCCGCAAGCAATTCATTAATGAATCAGGTAACCATTTAACCATTTAACCATTTCACTATTCACCATTCAACCAATCTACCATTCAAGCAATGAACAATTCCACAGAGAGTCTCAAAGCGCCACAAAGTTTCACAAAGTGGTAATATCAGAGCCTCAGTAACCAGTCAACCATTCACCATTTCACTATTCACCTATCAACCAATTAACTATTCACCTATCAACCAATTAACCATTCACCATTCAACCAAGCCTAAAGTCCAATGATCGTCTTCACATGGAATAGCTCCTTTTCCTGCAAAGCAATAATGCCTTTATCCAGAATCAGCATATTCCCTCCTTCTGGCTCAGTGAGTATTTTCAGTCGATCGATGAAATCACTCTCCGGGTAAAAAGTATCCAATCGCCAGCCATATTGTTGAGTCAGGCAATTGGTGTAGCCTTGGTCCTTGGCCAGCCACTTCTCGCTCAGGCAACGCGCTTCTTTCACAATACCTTCATCAGGAATGAAGACAGTGCGAGGGCTCGCTGTAGCAAGTCGTTGCTTCACCTGGTCATAGCCAAGTTTGTGATCCACTTCTCCCTCTTTGGTTAACTCAGGCCCGTATTCGCTCCAATGATCCCAAATGGCTGCTTTGAACCGCTGAGGAAACAGCCGCATCAGGTTCACCAGGTAATAGATCTCTTTTTCAGTATCAGTAATATAGTTCAGGTTGCGACAGACATCTGCTTGCTTTTGCTCTTCTGCTGTCCATGTTTGCATCAACTCATCAAAAGCTGCTTCTTTTTGGTTTTCAAACTTTCTCAGTTCATCATTGGTCTTGCTAAAGTTCTGAACGGCCACATTGGTATAGCGCTTGTGAAACCTGATGGCAGTTCCCATTCCTTTAAACTCCGGGTTCAAAATAGATTTTCTGTGTCCCAGGTTCTCTACATCCTTATCCACCAACAGCTGCATGACCACATCCAATCCAGCACCATATCCATAAGAGCAATTCTCACCTTGGTATCCGTATTTACAGCTGATTCGCTTATGGCCAGTAATGCCTTTCTGGCCAGATTCTTCAGCCCAGCATTTGGCAAGCACATACATCTCTTTGTCCGGATAGAGTGCTTCCATTGGCTTTGCAGATTTGAGTTCTTGTTCCAATGAAAGGTAATATCGGTTTCCACTCTGATAATCCTTCAACAGGTAATCCCGGGTCTTGAGGTATTCTTTGTAAAAAGCGAGATACTTCTGAGGATACATTCTCGCCAGATTGCTGTACAAAAAAATGTTCTTCTCTTCGGTGATTGCATAATCAGTACGCAATGCTGTATGTGCGCTTTGCAGCTCTTTATCTGTAAAAAATTTGGTGGGATCAATTTTGAACTCCTGACTGAATGTTGGTTTTGCAGCGAGGAACAAGACGATCAATGAGCAGTAATAAATGGTTGATTTCATCTTTTAAGGATCATAGGTTTATTAAGGCTGTGAAATCACAAATTAGGCCAATTTATTTTTACTGGCTAATAAATCCTGCCGCAAAAGCCTTGTAGTTACAATGTAAAGTTCCGGATGATAATTATAAAGCAACCTTGGCTGTTCAAAAAACACTTCGATCAGTACCGCAAAGAACTCATGGTAATTGGTAGCAGCATATTCTCTGAAGATGGTGGTAATGCCAGATTGAATCTTCTCGGTCTCTTCCACTGTGAGCTGGTTGATCAATTCAATATCACTCCATTTTAGGTATTGATATTCTTCATTCTTGATCATGTTTTCAAGTCTCAGGGCATGCGCCATTTCATGCAAACCAATATTTCTTCCATTGCTGGGATCCATGTATCCTTCCAGAAAATCTTTCCAACTCAAAAAGATATGGCCGCTTTTGTGCACTTCACCGGCATTAAATTGAAGCATGTCCTCAGAAAAATAAAAGTCCGGATAGACATGGATAAATTTGAAATTCTTAAAATAAACTCCAGGGAGGCCAAAAGTGAGTTGGATAGCAGAAGCACCAATGAGTGTTTTCATCTCTGGCGTAACCTCTTTTAGATCACCTTCCGGGATAAAGTGTTTTCGGTCGATAAACCTTTGTAGTCTTCGTTCAAAATGAAGCTTATCCTTAGAAGATAACTGCTGGTAAAAAATAAAACAATCCTGCAAAATCGATTTGTATTCCTCACTTAGGTTTTTAAAAATAAGGTATCTGTTAATTGAATGCTTGAAGAGGTATAAGAATAACATCCTGATTCCCCTGATTATACCTATAAACTCGATGATTATTTTCACCGCAACAGTAAGCACAACCAGACCAAGAAAGACAAGTAGAATGATCTCCATTTTTCAAATATAGCTGGCCTGCAAAAATTTGAACGAACTTAATTGCAGCTTATAAATACTTTCCTGGTTTGGTTCCCTACTTTGACTATATATACTTTATCCGATTGCAACCTTGTGTTCAACTCGATCAAGGTGTTTTTTGGATTAACCACTTTGGAATAAACCAACTTCCCTGAAAGATCATAGATAGTACAGTTTTGCGGTGAACCAATTGGAGTATTACAAACTATCCCATCGGTCTGAGCACTAATGATTTCGAAACTCAATATTTTGTTTGCTTTAGTTATTACCTGAGGCATGCATTTGTCAGAAATATTCACTTTCAAATGAACCTTCAGAACACTATTCCATTGTATGTTACAGGTATCCAGATCATCCAAAGCCAAACCAATTAGCAATTCATTGTGTGAAGCGTAATCAAAAGTACCACAGGCTGTACTCCAGCTTAAGTTGTAGGCATTTGATTGGTTGGCATCTGCAACAAGAGATAAACCATAATCTGCAAGATCCACACCATAATTATCCAAATCAACCATCGTCATCGTTACCTGATCGCCCTCTTTATCTTCGGCTTGTAATGAAATGGTAATTGTGCTGTCTTCTACAGTTTCAATTTTCAGCGTATCAGCAAAGTCATATTGAATGAGTGTAGGCGCAGAATTCCACGGAGCTACTTCAAAGTTGAAGAATGTGGTATCCGTAAGAGGCTGTGGACAGTCATCATTCTTTGCAAGGATCATCAATTGAAACCGCTCTCCATCGATAACTTCACAATATGGGAAACAGACCTCATAAATAGTCGTATCACCTGACCTACTCTTTTCATTGAATGATGCGGCTGAAAGATCCAATTGATGTGAAGAGTTATCTCTAAAAACTATGCTTAAGTTCGGATTTGTCTGTGACACTCCGCTAACTTTCAAATCAAAACATCGGCTCTCATCAGGCTCGAAATATTGATTGAGGTTTTTGCCATAATCCTTTGATCCGCTTTTAGCAATCCAGGAATGCGGAGTTTCACCTGATAAAGCCGGGCAATCAGATTGCACCAATAACTGATAATCTCTTGTCACCGCACCAATGGCTTCACCATTTCGATACTCAGTGACTTTAACTGAATAAAGATACAATCCGGTTTGTGTTGGAGTGAGTTGAATCAATCCTTTTCCAGAGATGGTGAAGCCAGAACTGGTTGGAATCATCATGTCTTGGGAATATCCCTCAGCCCAGAGTACCTGATACCAAGGCTTTGGAGTCGGTAATGGTACAGGATCAGAAGATGAAGAATTCAAAGGAGTTACTAACGAATAACCAAGAGAATCTCCATCAGGATCGTAAGCTTCAAAACTTATCTTAAAAGGTTTGTTGACACAAGCATAATCGCTTACAGGTAGATCGATTATAGGAGACGAATTAATAAAATCTGTATTATTCTTTTTCAACCCGGGAAATTCACAATGAGAAGTAATACCTGTGACTCCATGACCTTCAATATTAGTTATCTCAATATTTCTACAGCAGCGCTCCCACACGGCATAATAACCCTGTTCTTCATGGAAAAGGTCAGCATCTAGTGTTACGGTATCAGAATAAATAGAATATTCCACTTGATGCTCATTCAGTGAACAATTTTCATTTTGATATAAAATTGGCTGAATATCAACAAGAGGAAGCGTAATTGGTTGAATTAATTCTCCCTGGCTTTGGCTGAAGAGGTATAAGGTGACTTCAGTATCATAAGTTTCATTCTGGGACTGGTGTGCATCAAGAAATTGCACCAGTCTGAATTGATATAAGTTCCCATCCAGATGGGATACATTTATCTCCACTCCAATCAAGTGAAAAGCCTGAAGAGAAAGGAATATGAATGTAAAAAGGAACGTGGCGGTGATTTTTTTACACATACACAAGAAGTTTTACAGCAATGAATATATGAGGTTTTTGTCATATTATAAAAGAAGATTACTGCATAATCAATTGAATTGTCTTTCCTTTAACTTCGCGACCCTATAAATCAGAAAAAAATTGGCTTTCGATCCTTACCATATAGACCTCCCAATCACCGAGGTAATTGATGAAGTAAAAAATCATTTACAAACCAGTAACTCACTGATTGTCAATGCACCTCCGGGAGCAGGTAAAAGTACGCTACTGCCGCTGGCATTGATGCATGAGGAATGGTTGCAGGGCCAAAAGATTCTGATGCTGGAACCTCGCCGCTTAGCAGCAAGAAGCATTGCCAGTCGGATGTCACAACTGATTGATGATCAGGTGGGTAAACAAGTTGGCTATAGAATCAGGTTTGATAATAAAGTCTCTGCTGATACTAAGGTTGAAGTACTCACAGAAGGTATTCTCACCAGAATGCTTCACTCCGACAATAGCCTGGACGGAATTGGTATGGTGATCTTTGATGAGTTTCATGAGCGCAGTATTCATGCGGATGTTGCATTGGCATTATGCCGTGAGGCTCAGCAGGTTTTACGTCCTGACCTTAGGATTATGATCATGTCAGCTACATTGAACATGCCTGAGCTAACTCGATTGTTAGAAGCTCCGGCTGTGGTGAGTAAAGGCCGACAATATCCTGTAGATATTCAATACACAGGTGAGCAAGACCTGCGAATGATGCCGGAGCTTGCGGCCAGAACTATTCTTCAGGCAAGCAGAGAACAAGACGGTGATATTTTGGCCTTCTTCCCTGGAGAAGGCGAAATCCGGAAATGTGAGGAATTAATCAAACGCGAATTAAAAGGTTTTGCGATTCATCCACTATACGGTCAGCTCCCACAGAACAAGCAATTGGCCGCTATTTTCCCAAGCAAATCCGGTCAGCGAAAAGTCGTTCTGGCCACATCCATTGCTGAAACCAGTTTAACGATTGAAGGTATCAAAACAGTAGTAGACACAGGCTTTGGTCGTAAATCAGTTTTTGATCCAAGATCGGGTTTATCCCGACTAGAAACGGTTCAAATCTCCAAAGACTCAGCGGATCAAAGAGCAGGCCGTGCCGGAAGATTGTCAGCTGGAGTTTGCTACAGGATGTGGTCCAAAGCCACTCATTCTCAACTGGAGGAACACAGCATTCCTGAAATCATGGAAGCGGACCTCAGTGCGTTGGTGCTGGACATGGCGCAATGGGGTATTGTGGATGTAGCACAACTCACCTGGCTCAATTCTCCACCCAAGGGTCACCTGGCTCAGGCAAGCGATTTGCTTCATGAACTGAGTGCATTAGAGCACGGACGAATTACTGAGCATGGAAAGAGAATTCATCGCTTGCCTTGTCATCCGCGTATTGCTCACATGCTGATAGAAGCAGACGACCTGGACAATGTGCAGCTGGCCACTGATATAGCGGCTATTCTTGAAGAGCGCGATCCAATTCCTGAGGCCGGAATTGATATCAATGTAAGAATAGAAACGCTGCGAAGATTTCGGGAAGAGAATCGATTGGGAAGAAAGTTTAGCCGCATTGAAAAGATTGCCGAATCTTATCGGAAGCTATTTGATGCAGTCGTAGACAATGGGCCAGTTGATCCGTATGAGACTGGCTTGATCCTATCACAGGCATATCCGGAACGAATTGCTTTCGCTCGACCGGGAAATAATGCACAATTCCAGATGGCCAATGGAAAATACGCTATGGTGGGGCACCGCGATGACCTGGCGCATGAGGCGTGGCTCGCTGTTGCACATATTGATGCAAGAGATGTGTTGGGGAAAATCTTTATGGCTTCTCCGCTGAATCCACGCGACCTGGCACCAATGGTCAAAGAACGGGAAGTCATTACCTGGGACACTAAAAGAGGTGGCTTGATCGCTTCAAAGGACTTGAGAATCGGAAGTATTGTTTTACAAAGCAAGCCCCTGCCCGACCCTGATGAGTCTCATTTGGTGAAGGCCATTTCTGATGCCATCAAAAAAGAAGGTGAACAGCTACTCGACTGGAATGAAAATGTCCGGCAATGGCAGTGTCGGGTTCAGAGCTTACGCCGATGGAATCCGGAGCAGAACTGGCTGGATGTGGGAATCACCACATTACTTACGACCAATGCTGAATGGTTAACGCCTTACCTTGATCACGTAAAGAAGCCCGAAGACCTGAAAAAGATTGATCTTGTAAACGTCTTGCAGCATAGCTTACCATACGACTTACAGCAAAAATTAGATGAACTGGCCCCACTTAAAATCACCGTTCCCAGTGGATCAAGTATTAAGCTCCTTTATCGTGACAATGGCGAACCGCCCTTGCTCAGCGTGAGACTTCAGGAGTGCTTTGGTCTGGAGGGTACACCAAAGGTGAATGAGGGAAAAACAGCTGTATTGATGCAATTGCTATCTCCAGGGTTCAAACCAGTGCAAATTACCGCAGATCTGCGCAGCTTCTGGAATGATGCCTATTTTGAAGTGAAAAAAGACCTGAAACGTCGCTACCCCAAGCATCACTGGCCTGATGATCCATGGACAGCAGAAGCAGTGAGAGGTGTAAAACGAAAATGATCAGCTTTCCCAAACGATAAAAAAGCCATCATCACCAGTATTCTGGTATAATGGCATAAAGATCATTCCGTCGATTGGTGATTCTATATGACCACTTTTATCGGTGGCCAGCAGCTGTCCTTTATGAACAGGCTGGAAGTTGTGGAACCCAGGGAGCATTCGAAAACTGTCTTCGCTACTAATCTGATGGCGGTGGATGATGTTCACTTTTCTGGGAAATGCTTTCCCAACCTCGTAAAGATCGTTGGCGTAATGATCTTCCACTGCATGATCATGATGTGTGATGGCACCAGCTTTATCGAGGATTTCCCAAAGCCCGGAAGTATGCAGCCTGTATGCTCCGTCCGAACCAATCACTCCTCCTTCAAAAGCAAAAGAAACATAACCGTGTTTGTGGTGATAATAGGAAACGAGCGTTCCTTTGAGATGCTCATCAAGTCCCAATACTACCGGCAATTGTAAAGCCCGAATCACTTTGTGTTCTCCTTCATCGTCAGGAACCACCACAAAATTTCCTTTGTCTGCTGAGGTGGCATGAAGATCCGCAATGACCTTCAAGGTATAATTACCCTGGGATTCTTGTTCTATGAGGTCATAAATAGCTTTAACTTCTTCGTTTTCTGCCGCTTCACGATAAGTATCTTCTAAAATGGAAGTAATGATCTCCTGTTTCCAGCAGCGGTTGAGATCATAATCAAGGTATCTGGTGTTGGCCTCAATGGCCTGGAGGTTACCAGCAATACCAACCAGTTTCCCTTTTAAAGGAATATTGTGCTTTTGAATGGCGGAAAAGACGTTTCTGAATGCATGAATTCCAATTTGCTCATTACCATGAATGGCAGCAACACATATGACCAGTGGGCCTGGCTGACTTCCTTCTAAGATTCCTAGAATGCGATCCATATCTAACTAAAATTATCAAAGCTCATCTCATCGCACATTTGGATGATCAATTATTCTATCACTGGGAATCACCAGGCTCTTCAGCAAACTGGCAGTGATATTCAGAAAGTTTCCCTCGGTGATAATCCCCACCAGATGTTGATTTTTGACTACCGGAAGGCAATCTGTTTTTTTCTCTTTCATGAGACGCAAAGCTTCCTGAATTGTCGCTTCAGGATGAATGGTCACCGGATCAGTATCCATCAAATCCTTGACCAATATTCCTTTGGTAGCGTCAGGATCACAATTGCAATAGTGCTTCATCAAAATCCGATAGTTGAGAACACCTTTTAGTCTGCCCTGATCATCTTCTATTGGTACGTGTTTGATCCTTCTCCAATCAATAATATCAGCCACTAGTTCAGGAATATCATCCTGATGTGCCGTAAACAAGTCTGTGGTCATAAACTCCTCAACCAACATAGAATAAGGATGCCAATTGGTGATATCTTCTAAAGATGCAAGATCCCATTTGTGAATAGGTAACCCGGACTTTTGATTGTCGATCATACAAGATGTAATAGCTATTAAAATTTCTTCACGAGAGGTTTCTTTAAGGAGTTTGGTGTGGGAATCTATAATCCATCTTGCTCCATTCTGGCCGGATTCATTTCTTTCTTCAATCACACTCAAATAGCGATCAATATCAGCAACGTCAAGGTTTTTCTTTTCTAATCCTTTCCTGGCAATGGGCAGCAACTCATTTTTGATCAGTTCCTGCACATCTACCTTCTTCCCTCCAATCCATTTAAAATCAGTATGCAAGCCATCTCTGGCAGCAGAAATGAAATTGTCTTTGGCATGATCAAACTCCATCACTTTGGTGATGTCGGGATACAAATCATCAAACCCTTCCATCAACCCAAACCAGAATGCAGCGTTGGCCACTTCATCAATCACTGATGGGCCTGCTGGTAAAACTCTGTTTTCAATCCGGAGGTGGGGTTTTCCATTTGGACTCACTCCATAACAAGGTCTGTTCCAACGATATACTGTACTATTATGAATGGTCAATGCCCGGAGTTTTGGCGTGATTCCATTGTCCAGCATTTCCATCACATCTCCTTCAAAATCAGACATCAGCATAACCCTGAACCTTACTATATCCTCCTTGTACATGTCCACAATAGAGTTTTTCAACCAATCATGACCAAACATGACTCTCGGGCTTCTATCGCGGATATGCTCTCCAGTAATTCGCGTATCAACAGATTGCTGAAACAGTGCTACACGCGTTTCGCTCCACAGCCGCTTTCCAAACAGCAATGGCGAGTTACTACTAATGGCCAGTACTGGGCCAGCAAGTGCCTGGGCAATGTTATATTTCTTTACGAACTCATCTGGTCTGACCTGCAAATGAACCTGAAATGAAGTGTTGCAAGATTCCAACATAGCAGAGTCATGACGAATGTTCAGCTCATCCAGCCCGGTTATGCGAAGCTCGTAGCTCTTACCACGCATCTTGCTCACTGCTTTGATCAATGCATGATATCGCTCCAGAGGTGTAAGATTTTCGATTTCCAGGTCAAATTTCCTGATTGTTGGAAGGATTCCTGTCAACACAAAATTGAGTTTCTCCTTTTCCCCAACATTACTCAGTTCTCCCATTTTCGCATTCAAATCTCTTTCGAGCTGCCCAAGACAATTACCTGCAAATTCCAGAGGTTGCAGATTGGATTCTATATTGAACAGCGCCAGCTCTGTAGTAAAATCGGGATTTTTCAATTCCTCTAGTACATGAAGGGCTTTTGGTGTTGGCTTATAGTGGTTATCTACAATGCATATCTCCTGCTCGGCACCAATATGAATAGGATCTTCATTGAACCATTCCTCTTCGAGCATTCGTTCAAGCGCATGCACATCTTTTAGCAGCTGCCTGGTAAAAGAATTGAGTTGTTTCTGGCTGGAAATAACTTTGACGGAGTGATCACCCATGGGTTAAGGCGTTTGACTATGGCCCAAAGTAGAATATTTCAAACCAACCAAAAAAGACATAGATCAGTGCAAACGCTGATTATCATTGTGATCAACTTTACTTCAGTTCCATCGCATATTTCCCGTTTGGGAAACGCTGCAAATACATTGTTGAGACAGATTGAAACATTGATTCTCGCCCTGTTTTCCGCGCAATCTGCATAAGTAAGTGATAATGTTGTTCGTACTCAGGATTGAATGTATGCTCATTATTCAAAAAATGAATGGCTATTTCCAGCATTTCCTCAGGTTTCAGATTAAAGAAAAACACATTAATCTCCTTAAGTGAATGGGTCAAACCATAGGGATTATAATGAACATACTGGTAAAAGTTATTGTAAGAATTATGATCCTTTTGAGCCTGTTGTAGATTGATGAACATTTGGGTAATCAATGATACCAACCAATCATTTTCCGGATATTTTAACCTAAGGTGTAGCGCCAGAAACATAGCTACCTCATAGTTCTTAGACTCAAATGCCACATCCAGGAGTGTAAAGACCAGCGGGTCTTCCAGCAAAGTATCCAAATGATACGGAGATATTTCCATAGTATCCTGAGGCACTAACAGATCCATCTGGGATTTGCGATATTCATTATTTGGATGTGAAAGAATAAAGTCAGTATTAATGTTAATTGGCAAGTTTGGCAGTCTTTCAGTATGGCCAATACGTGGTGTATACCATCGGTGTCTGGATGGGTAAGTGGAAGTAAATAGTTGTCGAGCCAAAATATTAAATGAAATGTTTGATGTATACATATTATAGCCCAAACGATTCATTACGGACAAGATACTTGATGCTTGAATCCCCACTCTTTCCAAATAAACCAATGTTAGGCTGTCCGCTTCAATTTCATTCTCCCTGGTACTGTTGTGTAAAGCATTATAGATTATCTTCTCATTTTCAGTTTCCCTTTCTTTTCCCTGGTAATCAGGTGAAATTCCATAATCACTAACTTTTATATACTGGTTCTTATAGCTTTCAATCACTCGGCTAGCAGCATGTTGTAACACTTGATGAGCCAGCACATGTCCTATAATAAACGCCAGTTCTTCTCTGTTTTTAGCTGCCAGAAATATCCCGAAATCAAACTCAAATACATTGATTAGGTATGCTGTGGCATTGGCCAAAGGATCGGCTTTGATGAGAAAAACAGGGTTGGGCACATGGCTTCCAGACTCAAACATTAATTCCATGGCTATTTCATTCAACAGAGATTCCAGGGAATCATGCTTTATATATTTTTCTGCTTTGATATCATCCAGTATCTGCCCTTTAATCAGGTCAACACTCATTTCAAAACATTCCAAATATTCCTTTTGATCTCTCAGTAAAGTGTGTGAATTCTCTTGAATTTCAGCTATCAGATCATAAGACCTGCTATTGTATCGCTCCAGATTGAGTATAGTAATATTAGACTGGCAAGCCGCCCAATGTGCTGTCAGGCTCAATAAGAAATACATTACTCTTCTTTGGTTCATCACAAATAGATTGATGAATACAGGCAAAATAGAAAAGCCCTTCTATTTTTGCGGTCTTGTTTTAAAAAAAACAATAAAAAGAAGCCGTTTGACACAAAAACGCTAAAGACGTTAAATTATTGAATAATGAAAGATTTTGTAGCAGAGCTGAAATGGAGAGGCATGATCCACGATATGATGCCAGGAACAGAGGAGCAACTCAAAAAAGAAGTAACCAGGGCCTACATTGGATTTGATCCAACTGCCGATTCTCTTCATATTGGTAATCTGGTTCAAATCATGACGCTGATGCATTTTCAGAGATGTGGTCATAAGCCTGTTGCACTTGTTGGTGGAGCTACGGGAATGGTTGGTGATCCATCAGGAAAATCTGCAGAAAGAAATCTTCTGGATGAAGAAACACTCAATCACAACCTTTCTTCAGTACAAAAGCAATTGGAGAAATTCCTTGATTTTGAAGGTGAGAACGCTGCTGAAGTCGTCAATAATTATGATTGGTTCAAAGAGTTTGGCTTCCTGGAATTCATTAGAGATGTGGGAAAGCATATTACTGTCAACTATATGATGGCAAAGGATTCTGTGAAGAAGCGCCTGGAAACAGGTCTTTCTTTTACCGAATTCACTTACCAGTTGGTGCAGGGATATGACTTTTACTGGCTTTGGAAAAACAAAGAAGTGAAGTTGCAACTTGGGGGTTCGGATCAGTGGGGAAACATCGTCACCGGAACAGAACTGATTCGCCGAAAAGGCTCAGGGGAAGCATTCGCTATGACCACTCCCCTGATCACCAAAGCGGACGGTTCTAAGTTTGGTAAATCAGAAGGTGGCAATATTTGGCTGGATGCTGAGAAGACTTCACCTTATAAGTTTTACCAGTACTGGATCAATGCGTCTGATGAAGACGTAGAGAAATATATTAAGATCTTCAGTACCAAAGAAAAGGAAGAGATTGATGCCTTGATTGAAGAACACCGACAAGATCCGGGAAGAAGAAACCTTCAGAAGGCATTAGCTGAGGAAATTACCGTGCGTGTGCACTCTCAGGCTGACCTGGATATGGCCATCAAAGCTTCTTCCATTCTGTTTGGTAAATCTACTACCGAAGAATTAGCTTCTATTGATGAGCGTACTTTGCTTCAAGTGTTTGAAGGGGTGCCACAAGTTGATATTTCAAAAGATCAGTTAGCAAACGCTGAAAATGTCACTGATCTTTTGAGTGAGTTGACTGGAGGAGTCGTTTTCGCCTCCAAGGGTGAAGCTCGCAGAATGATCAAGCAAGGCGGAGTAAGCGTTAATAAAACAAAACTCAATAATGCAGATCAGGCTGTGGATTTTGATCTATTGCAGGAAAAGTACTTACTAGCTCAGAAAGGCAAGAAAAACTACTATCTGATAAAAGTCTCATAAAGTGAATTTCATAGTTCGTTTCCAAATCTATTCAGGTATGGAAACGAACTACGTGATTGTATACCAGTTGCAACACAATAAATCAAATTCATTACATTGCTCTTAAAATAGAATTATTTTCATTTTGATTTGAATAATTACTAGATATGAAAAAACTCTACTTCTTTATTCTGATACTGTTCACCGCATTTATTGGAAATACAGCTTTTGCCCAGGATACTTCAGAGGAAGATCCTTATGCAGACTATTCCTACTTATGGGAGAATAAAAAGGATAAGAAGAAGAGTAAAAAGAAGAAAAAAGACAAGGTTGAAAAGCAATATGATTCCCGACAAACGATTGATGAAGATCCTGAACAGATTTCTATCAAGGAGGATGTAACAGCTCCCGAGGAAACTGAATTATTTAATACATCGGAGGCTACTTATGCCGATACACTGAAGGAGGACTCTCAGCCGAAACAAATACCTTCAGACACCCTCAAAAAAGAGGAAGCCCCAGCTGAAGAGCTTTTTCCATCAGATACTACAAGGAAGGAATCGGTAACACCTTCTGATACGCTGAAACAAATAGAGGAAGTGCCTACCGACACCTTAAAAAAGGAAGTACCTCAAGAGGAGATCTCAACAGAGCCTGAGCAAGAAGAGCCCAAAGAGGAAGAACAAGCCAAAGAACCTAAAGAGAAGAAGAAGAAATCCGCGGCACCACCAATGGGTGACTTCCGCTCAGGAATGACCCAAACAGGATCAAATTCATTTGATGGTGGCCTGACGGTCACACAGATTGGAGGCCAATATTATGCAGGTATGATCCTCAACCCAGAGTTCAATCTGGGCAAAGTTGGCGTTGGCTTGAATGTGCCGATATTGTATGGATTACAAGACCATAAGGTAAGAACACAGATCTTCAAAGATGGCGTTGGCGCTGCCCGTCTGATCACATACATGCGCATGGGTATTCAGAAGGAGACACCAGTTTATTTCAAAGTTGGTCAATTGAACAATACCATGATAGGTTTTGGTGGATTGATTAACAATTATACCAACACCACCAGCTATGAGAAACGTAAAGTTGGTTTGCATTACGATGTGAACTATAAGGGTTTCGCTGGTATCGAAGGAATGTACAGTGACTTTACTCCGGGTAGTTTCAACCTGATGGCCATCAGGCCTTATGTACGGCCAATGGCTTTCACAGGTATTCCTATTGTGAATACGTTTGAAATAGGTGCGACAATCGTTCATGACAAAGACCAAACCAAACAGATCACCAGTGATAGTACCTATACCACTTATGGCTTGACCAAAAATGGTGTCGGAGCCTTTGGATTTGATGCTGGAGTTACTTTGTTACGGGTACCATTCATTCAAATCAACCTTTATGGAACCTATAATCACCTAAATGCTACTTCACAGGCATTGAGAGATAGTTTGAAGTCTGCCTACCCTGCCCAGAGCCTGAGCACGGAAATCAAGAATGGAACCGGAGGAAGCGTGGGTGTAAATTTCAGATTCAATTTTATTGCCAATGTCTTCAACACTGATGTAAGAATTGAAAGGTTGAAATACTCTGATTATTACCTGCCACAGTTCTTTGATGCGACATATGAAATCAACAAAGACGCTAAGATTTATTCACTGGCCAATGCCAAAAAGATGAGTGGTATTTACGGAAGTCTATCAGGACAGATACTCAAAAAAGTACGATTGGGCGGTAACCTGATGATTCCTGATCAAATCACTCCTTCTACTCCAGCACGCGTGCAGGTCAATGCAGATGTTGATCGTCTTGCAGACAAGATTTCCTTGCATGGAAGCTACATCAAAGGAAACCTGACGACTCTGACAGATGCATTCACTTTGGATCAGCGCTCTTTGCTGAAACTACAGGTAGCTTATCACCTGAACAAGTTTCTGGTAACCGGCCTGAATTATTACTGGGCATTCACTCCTACTGCTGATGGTGGTTATAAAGCCAACAAGTTTGTCTCTCCTTATTTTGGGTTTAGCATGCAGTTTTAAAGCGATTTATGAATTATTGAGTTTGTGATTTCATCTCAACTGTTCACTATTTCGGAAACAAGTGTTGTTCCACCCAATGATGCTCAGCGTGACACCTTGTTTGTCTGAAAGTTCAGAGTTGCAAAACGACTGCAACAAGTCTCCAGCCTTTGAGAGATCTCTATTGGTTTGGTATTTGAAATAACTCACTTCAGGATGAGCATAACTAGTTGCCATATTAGGATAAGGAATTTTGCCCAGACCAGAAAAAGTGAAAACCTGTAAGGAAAGATTGTCCAAAAGCACTTTTTTGAATTGAGAACAGATTACAGAATCTTCATTTGGGGTTTGACAAATCAGTGCAAATGAATTGACAGGATACCTGTAATACTCAGGATAGTCGAAGTAGGAAAACTGCGGTTTTGCAGCATTGATAGCTACCTTTTCCTGATTGATGTCAATTGAATAATCATCGGTTTCTCCGTTCAATGACATAGAAATCTTTTGCACATTTTCATCAAGTACTATAGAAGTGGTTGCTGGCCCCAGGGCAGTCATACAAATTCCACTACCATAATAACCTACAATCTCAACCTTCATGATTCCGTCTCTGACAGATTGTTTGGTTGCCAATTGAAAGTTCTGACAACCATAAACCTCTTTTGTTTTGATAGCCAACTTAAGAACAGGAGAAGTTACCTGGTTATTAGGATACACTTCTTCTATCGTAAGTTCCAAGTCAGAATTTACAGGCTGGTAATGAAGCTCATCTTTGGTACAGGCACCAAGAGTAAAAATGAAGAGCACGAAAATTGGTTTCAGGAAATTCATTTTTGGAGTAAACAACTTACAACAAGTTACTTACACCGTTTATACAAATCAAGCTATTTTGATTTTGATTTTAAAGTGAACTTTATGGATTTACAGAAAGCATTTTCATAGCATAACGTCTTCCCAGCTCTCTGTAACCTTCAGCATCAAAATGCGCCTGATCTTGGGCTGTTAGACCTTTGGAAGAAATGATATAAGCATTACTGAGAACTTCCGGCAATCCATTGATGATTGGGTTCATACTCGCACAGCAGTTTCCTTCTGCAGATACCATCTCACCAGCCAGAAGCGGAACTGAGTCTTCTTCCAGATCAAGGTCGGCCAGCAGATTATGATAGATCTTTTGTACGTGATAGAGCCAAAACCAGTCCCCGGTGTTGGTTTCACCTTGATGTAATAAGATACCTTTAATCACACCGTCTTTCTGTGCTTTCTTTGCCATGTTGATCAGGTACTGATATGGATTACCATTGTAGGCTTTCACTTTATTGGTAAACCAGTCCTCAGTATAGGTAGCATCATAATCCTGATAAATCTCTTTATCAAATATCCTGATATCACAGCCCCCAATAGCCACATTGATCACTCCTACTTTGATATTGGCTGGCAGGTTGGCGACCATCGTCCGACCGAAATAATCAGCCGGAGAAAGACCAGAATTACATTGGCACAACGGAGGGACTGCAGGATACCATTTGTCTTTAACCCGATTCAGGTTTGGACAGTCAAGGGACTGCATGACCAAAAAACGACCATCAACTTCCTGATCTTTTGATTCAATTTTACCCTGACCTTCCATGTTTGATTGCCCAAAGCACAGGTAAATATGAAAGTCAGGATCCTGTCCGAAACTTTTACTCGTCCAAACATTCAAAATCACAAAAAAGATAATAATGAGCCTTGTTGGGTATGTATTCATGACCGTTCGTTTTGAAAGTAATTTCGTCTATTTATGGCTTTATTGAAAACCAAAATATGAATTCCAATCAAAACGTCATGAAAACCCCCAGGCTAAAATTGGGAGAAGCCAGGATATTGCGACCAGCTAAGGCAAACCCAACAGAACCACTTATCCCGGTTTTTTCATTGAACAAATAATTGACTTCCGGGGTGAATGAAAAGTATTCGGTATTGTTGGCAAAGATGCTGTTGGCCTGATTCTCACCTGCAGTACCATTGTAGAGTGAATTGATGCTGTAAATCTTCAGATCACAAATCCACTTTTTCAAAGTCAGTCCGGCCTCTGCCGCATATCTGAATTCCTCTGAAAAGCCTCTCGTGCGATTGTTGAAGCCAACCATTGCCGACACATAGAATGGCTTTGGATAAAAAGAGTGACTGGCCTGCAAGGTGATCATTTGGTTGAATTCTCCATCACCTGTCTGGAGAATATGTTCTGAGTTCACACGCCAATGTCCCAGTGGCAAGCCGAAGGTAACTCCAAGAGACATCACAATGGCTTTATTCTGGAAGAAACCATATTTGAATCCTACATTGGTATCACCAAAAGCATTGAGTTGATCGCCGGGAATTTCATCCCCGCTTTGGTTAAAGTGGACTCTATTCAGCGTTGATCGAACAAAGAAAGGTATGTAAACAATTGCATTCAACCGATCTGTTATTCCGTATTCACCATACAAACTCGTTGTGTAAAGGCTCACTGTGGGAATATCCGTGATCGTTCCCCCCGGATTATAAAAATAAGGAGAACGGATCATGTTCTGAGCGAGTTTGAAATAGCCTTTGTGCTTGCCATATACCCAGCCACCTCCAGCATAACTAGTAATGCCAGCTGTTAGGAGTGTTATAGTGATGATTATTCGCTTCAATGTGTTGTCATTTAAGTTCAGCATATCCAAAAGTGATACTTGCTGGTTTGCATAGCAGAATTACATATTGGTACTGATCCAAAGTAATATTGGGATCGAGTGCCGAAATATCGTATGAATGAGCTCCATTGGTGGTCACTTGTGCGATCTCAAATCCCTGCGAACGAACCGTAGTTCCGGAAGTGGAATTGGCCAGATAAACGAAAGTGCCCAATGCAAAGCTCGTTTCGAAATCAGAACTAAACTCAAGTGTCAAATTTCCATTGCTGGCAATAAGCGTTGCTACTCCAAGGGCTTTGTAGCTACCAGAGCCTTGAAACATCCCCGTACGCATTTGTGCACCAACAGATAGTACATAGGGCTGACTTGTTACATTGTCAACTTGCGCTGTAATTGCAGCTGTTCCGTTGGCTTTGGCTGTTGCCAGACCAGATGAGTTGATCGATACAATGGTTTCATCTGAAGATATCCAGCTAACATTAGCATTCTGAATTTCCACATCATCCACAGTGTATGCCTTGGCATTCAATTGGATAGTTTCTCCAATATTGAAAGTGGTTTTTACCGAACTGATTTCAACTTTGGCCACTTCATTGGTAGACTCCACCACACTTACAGGAATGGTGACTGTATCCTCTCTCGGAGCATAAACAATTACTTCCGTCTGACCTTTACTTACTCCTGTTATTTGGCCTGTTTGATCCACTGAGGCTATTTCGGTTTGTTTGCTCTGCCAGATCAAGGTAACTGATGGATCCTCTTTGAATGAATTGTACCAGTAGGTCGCTTCAACCTGTGAAGTACCTCCTACCCGGACGCTCACACTCTTTTTGTCTACAAGAATTCCGGGATCTTTTGGGTCATCTTCATAATCGGTACCAATGCATCCTGATATTCCGAGCAGCAGAAAAACAGACCATTTGAAATTTAGCATAAGATAAAAATAAGTATCTCTCCTGCCCTCGCATGGATTGAAATGTCAGCTAGTTTTCATTTGGTTAAAATTTAGTTCTATTCTGATCCAAAACAGGTCATGTAAAAAATAATCCGGTTACGTAATTGAACAATACCAATGCTGGATTTTTCACTAGGTTTAGGTTTGAATTTAACCTAAAGGGATAATATGAAGAAGATAGCTACGCTACTGCTGGCAATAGCCCCATTGCTACTCATGAGCCAGAAACTGGATATGGATTTGCTGAAAGGCATTAAACCACGAAGCATCGGTCCAGCAGGCATGGCCGGACGTGTGACTGCAATAGATGTGGTCAATGACCAACCGGAAGTTATTTATGTTGGTACCGCATCCGGAGGGCTTTGGAAATCAGAGAATGGAGGTATCTCCTGGAACCCAATATTTGAAAAGGAAACCACTGCCAGCATTGGAGCAGTGGCTGTACAGCAATCAAATCCATCGGTGATTTGGGCAGGAACAGGAGAAGGAAACCCCCGAAACTCTCTAAACGGAGGAGATGGCATTTACAAAAGTCTGGATGGAGGTCGCAACTGGACTAAAATGGGACTGGAAAATACCAGAAACATCTATCGGATCATCATTGATCCGCAAAACCCTAACACCGTTTATGTTGCAGCTATAGGATCTCCCTGGGGTATTCACCCTGAGCGTGGTGTTTTCAAAACTACTGATGGAGGCAAAAGCTGGAAAAAGATTCTTTATGTGAATGATAAGACCGGGGCAGCCGACCTGGTGATGGATCCTAAAAACCCCAATAAGTTGATTGCAGCCATGTGGGAGCACTACCGCCAGCCGTGGTTCTTTACTTCAGGCGGAGAAGGCTCCGGAATGTATATCACTTTCGATGGAGGTGAAACCTGGAAGAAACGTACAGATGCAGATGGTTTGCCAAAAGGCGAATTGGGTCGCATTGGTTTGGCCATCGCGCCAAGCAACCCCAACAAAATATACGCATTGATCGAATCAAAGAAGAATGCACTATACGCTTCTGAAGATGGCGGGTTCAAGTGGTCTAAGGTCAATGACAAAAGCGAAATCGGAAATCGCCCATTTTATTACAGTGATCTTTATGTAGATCCAGCCAATGAAAACAGGCTTTATACGGTCTTTACCTATATCAACGTGAGTAATGATGGCGGTAAGTCATTTGAGCAACTGATGCCGGCATACAATACCTCCAGAGGAGTTCATCCCGATCATCATGCATGGTGGATTCACCCGAATGACCCTAACTATATTATTGAAGGAAATGATGGTGGTTTGAATATTTCCCGGGACAGAGGTAAAACCTGGCGATTTGTGGAAAACTTGCCGGTTGCTCAGTTTTATCACATTGCTGTAGACAATGAATATCCTTACAATGTGTATGGAGGTATGCAGGACAATGGCTCCTGGGCAGGTCCTGCTTATGTTTGGAAGGCACAGGGCATCAGAAATAGCTACTGGCAAGAGATTTCGTTTGGAGATGGGTTTGATGTAGTACCAGACAAGGATGACAGCAGATTCGGCTTTTCTATGTCACAGGAAGGTTGGGTTGGCCGATATGATCGCCTGACAGGATATTTTGAATATATCAAGCCTCTGGCACCTGAGCTGGATAGCAAACTTCGGTATAACTGGAACTCCGGTATAGCGCAAGATCCGTTTGACAATAGTACCATCTACTTTGGTACGCAGTTTTTGCACAAGAGTACTGACAAAGGCCAAACATGGGACATCATCTCCCCTGATCTGACCACCAACGATAAGTCCAAACAAAAACAAGATGAAAGTGGCGGACTCACCATGGATGCAACAGGTGCGGAGAATTATTGCACCATTATTGCGATTGCGCCAAGCAAGCTGAATAAAGATGTGATTTGGGTAGGAACCGACGATGGTAAAATACAACTCACCAGAGACGGTGGCAAGACCTGGACCAATGTAGCCGCCAATATCAAAAACCTACCGGATTTTATCTGGATTCCTCAGATTCAGGTGTCTGACAATAATGAAGGCGAAGCATTGGTTGTGGCCAACAATTACAGAAATTTTGACTTCAAACCTTATGCTTATCGAACCAGAAACTTTGGTAAAACCTGGGAAAGAATTGTAGATGAAAGCGATGCTAAAGGATATGCGCTTTCCATCGTTCAAGATCCTGTAGAGCCTAAGTTGATGTTTTTAGGAACCGATGACGGACTGTATGTTTCCATCGATGAAGCTGCAACCTGGAGCAAGTGGACGAATGATTTCCCAACTGTCAACACCATGGATATGATTATTCATCCCCGTGAGCAGGATTTGGTGATTGCTACCTTTGGCCGGGCGGCTTATGTGATGGATGATATCAGACCTCTTAGAGAACTGGCCACCTCTGGTCAGAATATTCTGAAAAAGAAAATTCACCTCTTCACTCCTCCTACTGCTTATAATGCTTCTTTCCAGCAACCAACAGGTTCTCGCTTTGGTGCTGATGCCATGTTCAACGGTGAAAACCGGAAAGGTGGAGCAATGATCTCATATGTGATCACCAAACCTGAGAAGGAAGAGAAAGCTGAGGATGAAAAAGAGAAAGACGAAGCAGAAGACAAAGATGAAAATAAGGTCAAAACGGATTCATTGACTTTGAAAATTTATAATGCTGACAATCTTTTGATTCGAACCATAAAAACCAAAGTACCGGATGATAATGGGATCAACAGAATGTACTGGAGACTAGACGAAAAAGGCGTTTATGGACTTTCTCGGAAAGAATTGAACAAGAAAAAAGAACCAAGTGGCGTAGAAGTATTACCGGGCACATATAAGCTTAAAATGCTCTATGCAGGAGATTCCTCTGAAACAAGTGTTAAAGTGGAATTTGATCCAAGAATGGATATCAGTGATGAGATTTTAAAAGCAAGGTATGATGCACTGAAATCGTTGGAAGACGATTTGGAGCTGGCTCTTGGTCATGTGGAACAGATCAAGGATAAGATCAAAATAGTGGATGAAATGACTGAGCGCATGAAGGCCAAAGATGAGAAAGGGTTTGCCGATCAAATCAAGCTTTCTAAAACCACAAAAGACACCTTAAACAGCCTCCTTGACATCTATTTGGGCAAGGAAGACGAACGCCAGGGAATTACTGCTGATCAGCCTGATAATGTAAATAGCCATTATGGCATGGCTTATTTCTACATTTCCAATGCAACTCACGCGCCAACCAGAACAGAGGAGGCATTGGTAAAGAAATTTCAGGATTCGATGGAAGAAGCTAATGAAAAAGTGGATGCCTATCTTGATGCTGAATGGCCTAAATACAGGAAGGCTGTTGAAGCACTCAACCTGAGTCCTTTCAAAGACTAAGAGTAATAAAGATTCAAAATGAAACAGGCCAACTTGCAATAAGTTGGCCTGTTTGCTTAAAAAGCAAATATCTAAAATATCAACCCGTATTTCTCATTGCTGAAGCAATCCCATTGATAGTAAGCATCACTTGCAGTTGAGTTATCTCTGTATGTGGATCATTCGCTTTTTTCTGCTCTCTCCATTTTTTCAGCAAATACACCTGACGCGTATGCAGATGATTCAAGAGCGAAGATCTCAGCATGTTTGAGTAGTAGTGGTTCTTTCTTCTTTCTTCTATCCCCACTCCTAACACGTCCATCAGCATTTCACGAGTAAGTTTCAACTCGGATAAGAACATTTTGGAAAACTTATTCCTGATCTCATCATTGGTTACCAGGGATATATATTGCTTCATTACTTCTTCGTCTGTTGCAGCGAGGCTGGTATCCACATTGGTAAGAACATATCGGATGAATGCATCATGCTTGATTACATCTTTGAACCTCTTGAATCCTTCCGGATCATCATTCTTTAGATTTTGAATAGCTGTTCCTACTCCATACCATGAAGTCATGTTGAAACGGGACTGACTCCACGAGAATACCCATGGAATAGCTCTTAAATCTTCCAATGAATTTGCTCCTGTCCTCTTTGCAGGTCTGGAACCGATCTTACTGGTTTCTATCGCATCAATTGGAGTTGCCTCTCTAAAAAATGGAATAAACCCATCTGAGCGCATTAGATTCTCGTAATGTGACTTGGCATCATTAGCCAGCCTTTCTACTATGTCTGCCAATGGATATGGCTTACGCTCTGTGAAATAGTTTCTAATGGTTTTCTCAGCTGTGGTTGCCATCAGCAACTCTATATTGTACTCAGCATTCACCTTGTTGGCATACTTCTGAGCGATGGTTTCTCCTTGCTCCGTCAGCCTGAGTGATCCATCTACACTAGAGTGCGGCAATGAATTGATGAAATAGTGAGTTGGTCCTGCTCCACGACTGATTGATCCACCTTTACCATGGAAAAACTGAATCTTCACATCAAATTGCTTTCCAACCTCATACAAGCTGTTCTGAGCCTTGAAAAGTCCCCATTGGCTTGCCATGATACCGCCATCCTTGTTACTATCACTATATCCAACCATTACTTGCTGGAGCGGCTTTTTCTGCTCTTTTATCTCCTGAACATATTTCAGGCTTCTTTGTGTAAATGGATGACTGAGGAATCCTCGCATGATCTCTGGTCCGTTTTCCAAATCATCGATAGTTTCCAAAAGAGGTACTACCGGCAAAACACAAACTGGTCCGGCATCTGTTTGCCTCATCAGCCCACCTTCCCTGGCAAGTAGATAAACTACCAACAAATCGGAAACCGAACGTGTCATACTCACGATGAGCGAACCAATTCCATTGGTTTCATATTTATTAATATGGCCTGCCAACACGCGATAACAATCAATAACAGCCTGCGCATTATCTCCAAGCTTGGTGCTTTCATGAGCGAAAGGTCTGCTTGATTCTAATTCTTTATTGATAAAATCTAATCTCTCCTCTTCTGACCATTCCGAAAAATTAACCTTCTTGAATCCAGCCACTTGTAGCAACTGCTCTATTGCCTTGTCGTGAAACGCGCTATTCTGTCTCACATCAAGATTGGCCAGATAAAAACCAAACGTTTCAACAATTCTTATCGCCTGGTGTATTTCATCATTAGCTACAGTAACAGCACCATAATCTCTCATAGCACGCTGTAGTATTTTTAAATCCTCTACAAGCTGCTTGGAAGACACATAACATCCCGGATATTCCATGATTTCAGTAGCATGTCCTCTTCGGGTATCAACTGGCAACTTGGTATTGATCAGCGACACATACTGCCTGAAGGCTTCGCCTCTGTTCCTACTGTAAGCTTCTTCTCCTTTAGTGCCCAGTTCACTGATCATGGCCATGCTTCGCTCTTTGATTTCATCATTGAGTTCATCCATTTCAGCTGTAAAACTCAATTTCTTCACCAGGCTAACCAGCTTTCTTCTTACCACCACCAGGGCATTGAGCCTAAGTGTCTTGAGTGTTTCTTCAGTCACATCAGATGTCACCAAAGGGTGTCCATCACGGTCACCACCTACCCAGTCTCCGAACGTTAGTTTAGGCCAAGCATCCAGGTCATAAAGTGTATCTACATTGAATCCCTGGTCTTCCCATGCCTGAATCATCCTACGGTCCATCACGGGTACTACCTCTGGGAATACATTGGTTAGGTAGTGCAGAATATTACGAAGCTCATCGGCAACATTTGGTTTTTCAAGGAATACTTCGCCTGTTTTCCAGATTCTGTATAAAGTTTGCTTGATGTTGTGACGGATATTTTCCTGTTCTTTCCTGGTGTACATCTGATTTTCCAATTGTACAACCAAGAGGTAAAGTTCTCTGTGATGCTCCAGCACTGTAGCACGTTTGGCTTCTGTCGGATGAGCTGTCAAAACAGGTTCTACATTGATGTCTTTCAGGTTTACCGCAATGTCCTTTTCATCAATTTTAATATCCTTGAGACGTTTAAAATTATTGGCCCATAAACCATTGATTGAAGATAATTCATTGTTTTCAAGACTCCTTCTATGCTGAACAGCTCCATTGATTTCAATCATATTTACTAACTGAAACACAAGAGAATACAGCTGTATGTGCTTATCTGTTAATTCCGTTTTGGCCAAATCCGGGAGCTCATTGATCCATGGAATCTGTGAAGCAATCTCACCTTCTCCATTCTCTTCAAGTATTTCCTTTAGCGCTTTTAGTAAATATTCTAAATCTTCGTAAGGCTTACCTAATGTGTCTTTTAATAGCTTTAAAGTGGCTTTCATATAATACTTTTTACAAATACGTGCAAAATACAAGATATTTTGCAATGAAAATGAATTTTAATTGAAAAATCAATAATTGAACTTTACATATATATAAAGCTGTTTGATAAAATGCAGCTTGTTACCTTTACGGCTCTATTGAATCACATACTTTTTATAGCATGGACAACCGTAAATATTTACCCCTCATTATTGTAACTGCGATTATTCTCATTGTGTTATTAACTCTTTCAAACAGCATTGTTTATAAAGTGAAATCAGGAGAAAGAGCAGTTATATTCAATACGCTCTCAGGTCAATTAGACAAGCAAAATGTAATTGGACCTGGTTTTCATCTTAAAGTGCCGTGGGCTGACGTTTACATTTATGATGTCACTGAAAACCAGATTGAAGAAACGATGGATGTTTTGGACAAAAATGGTTTGAACATTAATGTAGACATCACAGTGCGCTTCCATCCAATGTATGATAGCATTGGTGAGATCTATGAAACTTTCAGACAGGAATATGTTAGAAGGCTTGTCATACCAGAAGTTCGTTCTACCGTGAGACAAGTTATGGGTAGATATACAGCTGAGGAAATCTACTCAACCAAGCGTCCTGAAGTGGAAGGAGCCATTAAATCCGAGACAGATGCTATCCTTGGAGCTCCAGGAAATAATGTTGAAATGAGAGCTTTATTGATCCGCTCTATTAAATTGCCGGAGCAAATCAGATTGGCTATTGAGAACAAGCTGAAACAGGAACAGGAGGCTCTGGCTTATCAATTCAAACTTGATAAAGAGAGAAGTGAAGCAGAAAGGAAAAAAATTGCTGCCGAGGGTGAATCCAGAGCCAATGAAATCATTAACAATAGTTTGACCGACAACTTATTGAAAATGAGAGGAATAGAAGCCACGACTGAACTCGCCAAATCTCCAAATACTAAGGTGATTGTAGTAGGCAGTGGAAAAGATGGACTTCCTTTGATTTTAGGAGGAAACTAAACTGATAATAATCAGTTAAAAAGTGAGCATCTCTTGCTTTTTGGATGCAGCAAAAGGATTAATTTAGAATATAATAGTAGTAACAATAAATAAATAACAAGATGTCGAATACAGCCGAAATAAAAGTAGATGGAAAAAGTTACGAGCTGCCACTAGTTGAGGGAACTGAAAATGAAAAAGCCATTGACATTGGCAAATTCAGAGCCGAGTCAGGAGTCATTACGCTCGACTATGGATTCAAAAATACAGGATCTACAAAAAGTGCCATCACCTTTTTGGATGGGGAAAAAGGTATTTTGAGATATAGAGGCTATCCTATCGAGCAGCTTGCAGAAAATTCCACATTTCTGGAAGTAGCTTTTCTCTTGATTTTCGGTGAGCTTCCAAGCAAGGAAGAATTATCATCATTTCAGGACGAAATCACCCATCACACAATCATCCACGAAGATTTCCACACCATTTTGCAGGGGTTTCCATCTGCCGCTCACCCAATGGGGGTACTTTCTTCGCTCGTAACAGCAATGACCGCTTTCTACCCTAAGAGTCTTGATCCTAACAGATCTTGGGAAGAAGTGAGATTGAGTATTATCCGAATCATTGCAAAAATCACTACCCTGGCTGCTTTTGCTTACAAAAACAAAATTGGGCACCCAATGATGTATCCAAGCAATAAGCTTGATTACACGACTAATTTCCTTCATATGATGTTTGGTTTACCAAGCCAACCTTATGAAGTAAACCCAATTGTTTCGGATGCCTTGAACAAACTGTTGATCCTTCATGCAGATCATGAGCAGAACTGTTCAGCAAGTACAGTAAGAATCGTAGGTTCATCTCAAGCCAGTTTATATGCTTCTATCAGTGCTGGTATCAATGCACTTTGGGGACCACTTCATGGTGGAGCCAACCAGGCTGTAATTGAAATGCTGGAAGGCATCAAAGCTGACGGAGGCGATGTGAAAAAATGGATGGACAAAGCGAAGGACAAAGACGATCCATTCAGATTAATGGGATTTGGTCATAGAGTATATAAGAACTTTGACCCTCGTGCTAAAATCATTAAGAAATCTGCTGACGATGTATTGAATGCTCTTGGTGTAACAGATCCTGTATTGGATATTGCCAAAGGACTTGAGGAAGTTGCATTGAACGATGAATACTTTGTAGAAAGAAAGCTCTACCCTAACGTAGATTTCTACTCAGGAATTATTTACAGAGCTTTAGGTATACCTACCGAAATGTTTACTGTAATGTTTGCAATCGGTCGTCTACCAGGCTGGATTGCCCAGTGGAAAGAAATGAGAGAAAACAAAGAGCCAATTGGTCGTCCACGTCAGGTTTATATTGGTCACAATGAGCGTGACTATGTGGACTTGAATAAGAGATAATCTTCGGTTGAAAAATAAACATTTACAAAAAAGAGTGTCCTTAAAAGACACTCTTTTTTTGTTATAAAAAAAGCCGACTATTTAAACAGTCGGCTGATCAATAATTTTCTATGAACCAGTTATTTCTTATCTGGATCAGTGATCATTTTGAGTTCGATTAGCTTTTGCTCTTCATAACTCACAGAAAGATATCCCAAAATGCCACCAGAAGCTTCTGCGATTTTCTTAGCAAGTTCTTTAAGTGATGCGTAAAGCTTCACTGAGAAGTTCTTATCAATTTTCGGGAAAATAAAGTTCAATTTTCTAAGCTCAGTATTAATTGCTTTGTTGCGCTCCTCGGCATCATCTGGAAGCTCGTCTATAAACTTATTGAACTTCTCTTCGAAAGACTCTCCTACCAGCTTGAAGTAGTCTACCAGTTGTTCACGAGCACGGCTTTGCTTACTATGAGCTACATCAATCGCTTCTTTGCGCTCGGACTTATCAATGTTACCATCAGCACCTGCAATCAGAATTGCAACATAAATTGGGGCATTTAGCAATACTTCAACCTCATCTTCTCTAAGGTTTTCGAATTCTTTAATCATCTTTTTATACGTCGTATTAAGTTGGCCTTCTAAAAATAATAATCTCTAACTGACAGACTTAAGCCCTTTCAGCTAGCTCGAAAATAGTAAAATTTAAGTGTTTGTGAGTCATTTTGAGTGATCTAATTAATGTGCGATCACAAACTTCATCATCAGGGGCAAGTGATCCGAAATTTCCCCGGCCTCACTCAAAACTTCGGCACTTACAGGTTTAATAAACTGCTGATTATAAAGGATATAATCAATCATTTGATACGGCTTGCCTGAACTAAATGTATAGCTGGCAGTAGAGTCATTTAAGTACTGGGCATGATCAATAGCAGAGGCAATATCTTGAGCAGTCATGATCTCGTTGATCCCATCATCTTCATCAACATATTCAGGTTTGCTATTGAAATCTCCAATCAGCAAAACAGGCTGGTCTTTAGCATACTTCTCAAATAGTTCTTTGACCAATTTAGCCTGAGCTACTCGGGTTTCCTTGTCGAATGCTTCCAGGTGTAAATTCATTACACAAACGGTATCTTTACCAATCTTCTGTTGCGTAATCTGTACGATACGATCCAGGTAAAAATTATTGTAAAGAAAAGAAGCATTTATGGGCTTTTCGAGAATAATGCTTTCATGGTCCAATATTGGAAATTTTGAAAAAACAGCCTGGCCTGACACCATTCTTCCAAACTGCTTGCTCGGAGGCCAGTAAGGAAATGGAACATAATTTTTATCCCAGTTTACAGATTGATAAACATTCGGAAAGCCCAGGGCAATTGCCAGGCTGTCCACCTGGTTATAATTATAACTCCGCTCTGCTCCCATATCAATCTCCTGAAAACCAATAATATCTGGTTCAACTTCCGAAAATAGAGCAATGGTTTTGTGAAGGTTGTTTTTAAAAAGCGTCTCTTCCCGGTCAAGAGGGAGGTTATTGGTCATCCCAGATAAATAACCAATGTTGTAAGTAACTATTGTAAGTGTGTCCGTTTGTGCTAACTTTCTGTTTTGAAAAGAGGGCAAATCAAAAGTCCTCAGTTTGAGATATTCTGAGCTGTCAAGGGTGCTTCTTCTTCCATAGAGGAAAAGAATTATGGGAAAGAGAATAATAACAAGGAGTAAAAGCAGAAACAGTTTTTTCATTTTGGCAGTAAAGAGACGTAATTTAGTTTAAATCAAAATTGTTTAACTACAATATGGATTTTTCATATTTAACAGCCATTAGTGATGGTGATCAGGATTTTATAGATGAGTTTATCAGCACATTTGAGCGAAATGCTGGAAATATCATCGCTGACATCAAAGCCGCCCGTGCCAAAAATGATCTTGACATTCAAAAAAAACTTGCTCATCAGCTGAAACCTTCATTAGAGATGCTGGGTCTGTCAAGCTTACAAATTGCTTTGAATATCCAAAATGACCCTACCTCAGTAAATGATGCGGATGTCGATGAAATGGAATCGGAATGTACCAAAGCTGTGGAAGCTCTGAAGCAAGAGTTTAATCAATAGTCAGCTCTTCCTGCTTACCCAGAAACTTTGGAGTTCTGTTGAAAATGAACAGATCAAGCACCGTATTGGTACGAGCCAGCACTTCCCTAAGAGCGAGACTTACAGGCAGGGGGTCTTTATTATCCGCAGAAAACGCTACAGCACTAATATCATAGTGCTGTGCAATAAACAACGCTCTATAACAATGAAAATCCTGAGTGATGATGATCAGCTCATCCTGGCCAAAAATAAGCTTGGAGCGCACCACTGAATCTAAAGTTCGGAATCCTGCAAAATCTAATGTGATATCACCTTTGTTTACCCCGAGCTCAACCAAAGCATTGTACATGTCTTTGGGCTCATTGTAATATACTGTGTTGTTATCCCCACTCACAATGATGTGTTTAATCACTCCACGATGATAGAGATCCGCTGCAGCCTCTACTCTCTCCTTGAAATACTTATTGTCTCCACCACCTACAACACGCTTGCTTGTGCCCAGCAACAAGGCGACTTTTCTAGAGGGAACTTCCGTGGTATTGTAATATATCTGATCACTAGTACTCTGAATGATCCAGAAATTCATTCCAAGAACCAAACCAACCAGTGATATCACAATGATCACCAGGTATTTACCCACTTGTTTTAACCGCCTCATCCTCCTTCTTTAAAACTTACTTAGTCCTTCTCCGAGTCACCACCGCCAAATAATCCTAGTTGATTGTCCTCTTTTTCAACTTCACTCTTGATGCTGCTCTTCAAACTTTCCAGGTCAACATTATTATCATCAGTCTCATCATCACTAGAATCTTCCGCTTCCTTTTTGATGGGTGACACTTCCTGGATATTCTGAACCGGACACTTGTTGCCCATTGCTTTCCAACCTTTGACATCCACAATTTCAGCCAGATCAACATCTTTCTCTTCTTTCTTTCGCCCATCCTTGTAGGTAATCAACACTTCAGTGTTATTCCCATTATTGGCAAACACTAGCTTAGAACCCTTTTCTTCCGAAATGAATCCAAAGCGTTTATTTTGAGTACTGGTTTCAACCATGAATCTTTTCACATAGAAAATCTTACCAGAAGCATCATAATGAATGGCATTAACTGGTTCCTGAGCGTTAAACTTCATTAAACCCACAATCTGGTTAGGTTCATAACGATTAGTGAGCTCAAAACTTGTCAATTCATAACTACCATCTTTGTAGAAAACAATGATCTGATCCTCGGGCTGGAAATTGCCCAGGTGCTCTCCCCGATCATCTGTATTGAGACGACCCACAATCTTATCATACCAGATATCCAACCCTCCAAGTGTTGAGACGCCTGCTGACTTGAACTGTACTTTTCTCACAGGATATTTAGTCAGGATATTTCCTCCAGCTCCCCGGCCTTTGATTTCAATCTCTGCAAAGTCAAAATCGAAGACCTTCTTGCGCGCTTTACTGGCAGCCGTGAGATAAACTGTAATCATCTCAGCTTCGCCATTCGGGTTTGCCGTAAAATAGAGCACTTTAGAACCTTTGCCACCCTTAGTGAGATCATATTCGCGATCACGGGTTACCGACAGCACCTGGAATCGCTTGATCATGGTTCGGCCGCTTTTGGCATCCACATACACCAGGTTATAGACCATGCGCTCATCGCCTTTTTTGAAGACTCCTGCATAGATGATGTTTTTACCCACAAAAACCTTGTCCTGAATCCTAGTCACCTGGCAGACTCCATCTCTTCTGAAAACGATGATATCATCAATGTCTGAACAATCACAAACGAACTCATCTTTTTTCAATCCATAGCCAATAAAGCCGTCCTCTTTGTTCACATAGAGTTTGGCATTGTTGGCAGCTACAACTGCTGCAGAGATCGTATCGAAGTTGGCTATCTCTGTTTTTCTCTCACGTCCTTTGCCATATTTATCCAACAGGTTTTGATAGTAAGCAATGGCATAATCTGTCAGGTGAGCCAGATGATGCTCGGTTTCAGCAAGATCGTCTGACAATCTTTTCATCAATTCGTCTGCCTTAAACGAGTCAAACTTAGAGATACGTTTGATCTTGATCTCAGTCAGACGAATGATATCGTCCTGGGTAATCTCTCGATAGAAATCCGGTTTGTACGGATCTAATCCTTTGTCAATCGTCTGGAGTACTGCCTCCCAGGTTTCACACTCTTCAATATCACGGTAAATCCTGTTTTCAATGAAGATTTTTTCCAAAGATGAAAACAGCATCTTCTCCATCAGCTCACTGCGCTTGATCTCAAGCTCCTGCTTGAGCAGCTCCACTGTCTGTTGTACGGAATGCTTCAATATCTCTGTCACCCCAATAAAATGAGGCTTGTCTTCCAAAATCACACACGCATTAGGAGAAATAGATACTTCACAATCTGTGAAAGCATACAATGCATCAATAGTGATATCCGGCGAAGTGTTTGGTGCCAACTGCACCTGGATTTCGATATCCCGTGCGGTATTGTCTATTACTTTCTTGATCTTGATCTTGCCCTTATCATTGGCCTTCACAATAGAATCAATCAACGAGGTTGTTGTAGTGCCGTAAGGTATGTCCTTGATGACCAGCGTTTTGCTATCCAGCTCCTCTATAGCTGCTCTCACTCTTACTTTTCCGCCACGAGCGCCATCATTATAGTCAGAAATATCAATCTTACCCCCGGTCTGAAAATCCGGATAAAGGGTTACTTTCTTGCCTTTGAGAATATTAATTGCTCCATGAAGAATTTCCACGAAGTTGTGAGGCAGTATCTTGGTACTCAACCCAACAGCAATGCCTTCTACACCCTGAGCCAGCAAGAGTGGGAATTTTACCGGAAAAGTAACCGGCTCTTTCTTCCTGCCATCGTACGAAAGCTGCCACTCAGTAGTTTGTGCATTGTAGACAACCTCTAATGCAAACTTAGAAAGACGAGCTTCAATGTATCGCGGTGCAGCAGCCCCATCACCCGTTCTTACATCTCCCCAGTTTCCCTGTGTATCGATCAAGAGGTTCTTTTGTCCAAGGTTCACTATGGCATCACCAATAGAAGCATCACCGTGTGGGTGATACTGCATCGTACTACCAATAATGTTAGCCACCTTGTTGAACCGACCATCATCCATTTCCTTCAGCGCATGCAAGATCCTACGTTGTACAGGTTTCAAGCCATCTTCAATAGCCGGAACAGCCCGCTCCAGGATTACATAAGAAGCGTAATCAAGAAACCAGTTTTCGTACATCCCCGATACTGGGACCACACCTTGCAGCTCTTCTTCTGGTCTACCGTTTTCCTCACTCATCTCTTTCAAATATTGTTAACTGCCCAGCGCATTATTCACCTCTTGCTCTGTCCAGTATTTGCTTTTATAGTTTTTAATATAATTTCTAATTTTATTCAACTCAGCATCCACTTTTGGGTAATTGAATGGATACCACATCGATGGCTTGCAATAATAAACCTGCCCATCAAAGAGCTCGAATTTATAAATTCCATCCAGTGATTTCAACTCAACATTTTTGATCTTTTCATAAGTAACAACCAAATCTCCTGATTCCTGTGCCACATAAATTGCAGACTCATCATAACTCATCTGAACAAACGATTCAATGTAGTTTTTAAAGTCTTTCTTCCAGTTTTTAAATGAATAATAGAAATAAACTGCACCTAATAATAATCCAATCCACCAGTTATAAATGCCAATAATGAAAAACCTCAGCATTAAGAGCAGATAAACCAAACTAATCACAGAAAACATTCCGTATTTGTAGATTTTAATCCACCTTGATGAAAGTGTTTTTTCTTTGATCATCCTAAAACCAATTGATAAATCAAATAATTTGAAATAGCCAATAAAACAGAAATGAGATTCCCGATCAGAAAATATTCATTACTGACTTTATCATCGTCTTTGATATGTGTAGCTATTTTCAAAGCCCCAAATAATGTAAGAGAATGAAAAATGCCGTTCACCAATGAAAAATAGATAAATAATCTTTCAAAAACACCTTTCAATACACCTGCAAGAGTGAGCTTATTTTTTCTGAAAATTTTAGAGACCAACCAAAAAACAAAAGTCGCTATCGCTTCTTCTGCAATCAGTATGATAAAAAAAATGCCCACACTTTTCAACTCAATCATTAGCAATCATCCTTATCAGTTCCTTGCAATTTGCATATGCTCTTATTCCCAGACTTTTTTCTCTTCTCCAGGTCGAGGATTCATCCTTATCAAGGATCCTGGCTACTTCCCTGTAAGATTTACCACTCAAAAACAAACTCACCGATTCCAAATCTTTGGGATTCCAACTGTCCTGAATATGTTGATATAAATAGAATGCTTTATTAAGTTTTTTACTGAGTTGTTCATTTTCCAGATGGAAGTAAAAGTGCTCATTTGACTTCTTGGCATCAAGCAATAAATTTCTGGCTTCTGTCAATCCGGGGCCTAGCATTCCATGCGCAATTTGAGTATTCACTTCAGAAACAATCTCTCCTTCATTCAAAATATAGCGCAAACGAAAAGGTAACTTATTATGAATCAGTTCTTCTTCGTAAAAAAGTATGATATCTACAGAAGAAGAAATATCTGAGACCACTCCCTGAAATTCATCACCCAGCGTAATGGTCAATGGTGATTTGATATGTCCATTATATTTTTTATTTACCTCATCAGTTAATTGATAAAATATTGAACTCAAATCCGTTCCCGAATATGATGAACTACCGATAATATCTGCCATCAACACCAATTCTCTCATTGTAATAAAATTACAAGATATATTTATTTGTAAATATATTGCAAAATTAGATTACTTGTAAAATATTTACAATCTATTTATTTCTGCTTCAATATCTTTTTCAAATCGACTTCTGACACAGTCAGTAGCCCATTGTGAATGAGTCTTGGTGTTAGTTTCTTCCAGTTCGGATCTTTAGCAAAAATGCTTTTAAACATTGGCAAAGCCTCGGTAAGCTTGCCTGTGTTAGCAAGGTTGATGGCATGCCAGTATTGCATTTCCAAATTGTCTGGAAACATCTTTTCAGCTTTCTCATACAAGAGACTTGCTTCTTCAAATTCTCCAGCTTCGGACGCCACATCACCAGAATTCATGTATTCATAAGCCTGATGGACATAATACAATCTTCTCAGCTCTTTGAGTGGCTCCGCATGATCGTCCACTCTCAGGTCAAGTTTTCTATCCAACCAGATCTTTCCGGTAGGTGTGCCAGAAACAATCAGAATAGCCGCTGACTGCTTACCACGAATATCTCCTCCAGCTGCTTGCCCTGCTTCTAAAGCCACAATCATTCGTTCAGCCAAAGGCAATTGATCTGCTTCAGCTTTTCTATAAGCCTCGGCCATCGCAGGCCAGACATTTTCATTATCCATCAGGTTGGCCTGAACAGAAAAGTGTTCTCCCACTTCATGCCCAGCTGCTGAAATATTCTTAGAACCCGTGTGCGCTGTTGCCAGTCCTTGCGCATCCACTATACCAACCTGCCGATATACAGCGCCCTCATCGCTTTTGAGTAGAGCTTCCAAAACCTGCTCTGCATTTAAGCCTGTTTTGAGCAAAGCCAAACCCTGAGTACCATAAGCAGGGTTTGTAAAAGATTGTGTAGCAATGGCCCCCACACCTGCTTCTGCCCAGGTAACTACGGTACCCACAGAAAACCAGTGAGACTGAACAGCTACACCCATATCCCCTGTTTCCGGATCATACGCCACAATGGAAAATGTGTGCGCTAATGGATTGTCTTTTTTATATTGACCAAAAGCAGTAACCGAATAAATAAGTAGAATGATGGATAGACTTCTTACTTTCATATTATGGTTCCATTTTAGCTAATTGACCAACAAAATCTTCGATATAAGGACCTACACCCGTACCATGGGTTGCTCCCGGAAGTGTGGTAAAAGTGACGATATCTTTGGATGCACCATCGGCGATGAATTGATTGTAAACATTCACTGAATTTTGATAAGGGACGGTAATGTCCGCATCACCATGATACATGAACACTGGTATCTTAGGCACCCATCCTATTGGACTATTGTCCTTAAATGCTGTAGTGATAAAATCATATTCCGCCTTGTCAACATTGGTGAGAAATTCATTATTCACCAGTACAGCAATGGTGTCATTGAGCATGTCATTGATTTGGCTTCCTGAATAGCTTCCATCAAAATATCCCGGAATCGCTGATGCATATGGTTCATTGAAAAACTTATCCATGGATTGTGTCCAGTCATAAGTCACCTTATACGCATCGGCCACATAGGCCATAAAAAAAGGCTCATGATAAGTTTTCAGGCCAAAGAAATACTCCTGAAACCCATTGATATCATAACCTCCCGATGATGGAAATGAGGCCTGCAATTCAAAATACGGCAATGTATGTTCTTCAAAGTATTTGTGTGCAGCCATGGTAGCATAGCCACCTTGCGAATAACCAGCCAGGTAAAGTTTATTATTAAGATCAATACTCAAATCCTTGGCAACCTGCTTGGCAGCATATAAAGAGTTGATTATGGAAGTAGCCGTTAAGTCTTCAACATAATAAGGATGTACCACATCTGCTGAAGCGCCGAACCCAATAAAATCGGGAACCACCACAACACATCCAGTACTCGCAAGTGCGGAGTTCAAAACGATCATACCATCTCCCAGATCAACCTGAGTGGGTGCCTCCGCATTTGAAGCGATTGTACCATGCTGAAAACTGAGCATATAAACAGGTTGATCGGTTTCCGGCACCAACACAACGGCACTAGCTGTAACCGAATCTCCTTTATAATCAGTATTGTAATTCACCTTGTACATGGTCACATTGTACTGCATTCTATCCACATCGACATTAAGCCCCGATGCGCTAATTAATCCCCGCAAATCACCAGCCTGGCGCTTAAAGACTCTAGTCGATTGTACTAATGTTAATGGACTTTCATCCTTAGCAGGAGCTGGATCATTGTTGCTATTACAAGATGAGAAGGTGATGACCAGACCGATCATCAGATAGCTCATTAAAACACTAATTTTTTTCATTATTTCTGGGGGTTGTTGTTCGTTATTCAGCCAATATGGGCTCTTCCTGTTTTTCATCTACCACGTCTTTCTCTACTCGCAGTTTATCAATGATAAACTCCTGACGTTCCGGAGTGTTTTTGCCCATGTAGAATTTAAGCAAGTCTTTGATCTTGGTATCTTTCTGTAGGATGACTGGTTCCAGTCTGATATCTTCACCAATGAAACCACCAAACTCCTCTGGTGAGATTTCTCCCAAACCTTTGAATCGGGTAATCTCTGGCTTGGAACCGAGCTTGGCTATTGCAGCCCTTCGCTCTTCGTCGCTATAGCAATAGATGGTCTCTTTCTTGTTCCTGACTCTGAAAAGTGGTGTATCCAGGATATAGACGTGGTTGTTACGCACCAGCTCTGGGAAAAACTGCAGAAAATATGTCAAAAGCAAAAGACGAATGTGCATTCCATCTACATCCGCATCCGTTGCGATTACAATTTTGCGATATCTCAAACCTTCGAGTCCATCTTCAATGTTCAACGCATGCTGCAGTAAGTTAAACTCCTCATTCTCATAAACAACCTTTTTGGTTTGACCAAAGCAGTTGAAAGGCTTACCACGCAAACTGAATACCGCCTGAGTCTGCACATCTCTGCTCTTAGTGATAGATCCACTGGCACTATCTCCCTCCGTGATGAAAATCATCGTACGCTCTTTATCTTCTTCAGAGCCTTTCTTATCATCATAGTGCAGGCGGCAATCCCTTAGCTTTTTGTTATGAAGATTGGCCTTCTTGGCTCTTTCGTTTGCCAGTTTCTTGATCCCTGCAATCTCTTTGCGTTCGCGTTCACTTTGCAAAATTCGCTTCTGCAATGCTTCAGCCACGTCACTATTTCTATGAAGGAAGTTGTCAAGCTCTGTTTTCACAAAATCATTGATGAATGTTCGCATGGTAGGTCCATCGGGAGCCACATTCTGAGAACCAAGCTTGGTCTTAGTCTGGCTTTCAAAAACCGGTTCCTGCACGCGTACAGCTATCGCACCAACAATCGAAGCCCTTACATCAGCCGCGTCAAAATTCTTATTGTAAAAATCCCTGATTGTCTTCACAAGGGCTTCTCTCAAGGCTGCAAGGTGTGTTCCTCCCTGCGTGGTATGCTGACCATTCACAAACGAATAATACTCTTCACCATACTGGTTTGCGTGTGTCATAGCAAGCTCGATATCATTACCTTTCAGGTGAATGATCGGATATCTGAGTGCTTCTTCATCCGTTTTTCTTCTGAGCAGGTCAAGAAGCCCTTTTTCGGAATGATACTTCTGTCCGTTGAAATTGATCGTAAGACCAGCATTCAAAAAGGCATAGTTCCAAAGCAGGTTGTCCAGGTATTCGGGAATAAAATGATAATGCTTGAAGATTGTCTCGTCCGGCTCGAAAATGGTCAATGTGCCATTTCTGTCCGAAGTTTTTTCAACTTTGGCATCATTGACTATTTCACCTCTCTCAAACTCAGCAATCTTGGTTTCACCATCACGGAATGATTGGACTTTGAAATATGTACTCAAAGCATTTACTGCTTTGGTACCCACCCCATTCAATCCAACTGACTTTTGGAATGCTCCTGAATCATATTTACCACCTGTATTGATCTTGCTCACACAGTCAACCACTTTACCAAGTGGAATTCCACGACCGTAATCCCTAACCTCTACTCTCCGATCAGACACTTTAATATTGATGGATTTTCCATAACCCATCATGTGCTCATCAATACAATTATCGATGATCTCTTTTACCAATACATAGATACCATCATCATGAGCTGAACCGTCTCCTAGCTTACCAATATACATACCCGGACGAAGCCTGATGTGCTCCTTCCAATCCAATGATTTAATACTATCCTCGTTGTATTGTACCTCTGACATATTTCTCTTATCGTAAAAGACAATAAATAATAATTCGACAAATCTGTGATGTATTCCTTGGATATCAGAGTAGACACTTTCTACTGATACCAGCGAAGATTTTGATCAACATCCCCAGCTTCCAACTACGAATTTGATCAACTCAACTCGGAATTTATACAAAAAAACAGATTTAGAATGGCTGATTTTTCCACAGCCACTTTACCTATTAAATGAATTCAAAAGACTTAATGAATTGCAAATCAAGCAGTTTTAAGACTTTTTTGATAGCAGATAAATCAATCCAATAATCCATGAAAAAATAAGAACAGGCCCAATGTAGTTGAGGTAAGCAAAGCCTGCCGGATCCAGATGTGTGGAATTGTTGATCACTCCGATAAATCCTATGAGCAACGTAAAGTAAATATTGACTACAAAAGCTGCTCCTCTGGCCCATGCTTGAGCGTCGATCCCGGAAATTTTGTTTTCAGTCAATTTCTGCACCCCGAGCATCACAATGTTGACGATGACAAAAATGCCAATCATCGAATAAAAGAAAGTCTCTTTGTGCAATTCCAGACCGCTACTTCCCGGATCCAAAGACACCATAATGGGTAGATAAGCATATACCAACAACAAAATGACAAGGAAAAGGATGATAGAAAGTAACTTGAGGAAATTGACGACTTTTAGCATATTAATCTATTGGGGATGTAATTTTCAGAACCAAATTTTTACTAACGCCGCAAAAGTAACACTGCAACCCTAATATTCACCTTGAGCGAAACTGATTTTATCAAAGCAATTCAAGAGCACTCAGGAATCATCCACAAAATCCTGTATCTGTATGTGGACGATCCGGAGGATAAGCGAGACCTAAAGCAGGAGATCCAGCTCCAGGCTTGGAAAGCCAAGGATCGTTTTCGGGGTGATTCGCTGTTTAGTACATGGTTGTATCGGGTGGCACTAAACACTGTGCTTACTTTCAATCGTAAAAACAGAATTAAATCTACAGACCTGGGAAAAGCAGGAGAACTCATTCAACCGGTGAAAGAACCATCAGAGCAATCTGCAATACTCCTCAGAGCTATTAAGAGTTTAAATGATGTTGACAAAGCCATTATCACACTTCACCTGGAAGATTATGACAATGGAGAAATAGCCGAAATCACCGGTCTCACAAAAAATAATGTTGGTGTGAAACTCCACAGAATTAAGGAAGCATTGAAAAAGAAAATAACCACATCCCTATGGACGAGCTAAAAGAAATATGGGGAAAAATCAATGAGGCAAAGCAGCCGGAGGAAGAACTGACAACTGACCAGTTGCAGCAAATCGGTTCTCAACAGTCACTTGGTGTCATATCTAAGCTCAGCAGGAATGTTCGGGCCAAAATGTATTATGCTATTTTCTTCACGGTTGCTTTTGGAACCGGGCTACCATTTGTCTTTCCATTGGCCTCACAAATATTGCTGCTAATCATGATTGCAGCTTACCTGATTGGTTCAATCCTGCTTTACCAGGAATATAAGATTTTACAAGCTGGCATAGATATGACCCAGGATATTTTGAGCGGATTACAAGCCTACCGGGACAGGATCAAACGTGTATTGAAATATGAAGAGCTGGTCGCTTTGTGCTTATATCCCGTTTCTGTCACCGCCGGATTCTTGTTTGGAATGCAGGTTGTTGACCGGGAAGCGCGCATTATGAATCAAACACTTCACTGGGTTGCTCTCATTCTGAGCATTGTTGTGATGACTATCGGAGGGCATATGCTAGCTCGCTGGATGAATAAAAAAGCTTTTGGTAAATACCTTGATCAACTGGAAGGAAATATCCATGAGCTGGAAGGCGCAGAGTGAAGCTTATGTATCAAAAAAGGTAATATTGGCAGAATAGTGGTAAATTTGTCTACTGATAATGATAGACAAGTGAGAAAGAGATTTTTCATCATACCCATTACAGTATTGGGGTTGATATTTTTCTGGTGGCTTTCACCTGGCAAAACCTCAGCAAGACAAACCCGGGCGCTGCCTGTCACAGGTAGAATAACAGTCTCTAAGCCTCCCTTCGTCCCTCCTATTGAAGTTCCAAAGCCATCTCCGGATCAGAAATGGCTCAAATCGTTCAAAGTAAAATACGGTGATACATTCCATCAAATATTGGTTTCACTGAATCTTAAAACTGAGCAGATAAATACCATCAATGCACAGCTTGCACAGGTGATGAATCCTAAAGATTTCCAAGTAGGAAAAGTATACAACGTATTGTATGACCAGGAATTTCACCCATTGGTACTCACTTACGAATCAGACCCACTCAAGCCATTGGTCATCGACTTGCAGGAACTCTCTGTCAAATACGTAGAAAAACAAATTCATCTAAGCAGGAAGTTTTTGAGTGCCAGGATTTCATCTTCATTGGCTGCTTCGGTTATTGATGCAGGAGCACCTGAAGACCTGGCCGATAAGATTCTCAGTGTGTTAGCCTGGCGCATTGATTTCAAGCAATTGGTTGCAGGAGATCATTATAAAGTGATCTATCAGGAACAATCTGTTGATGGTGAAGTGATTGGGACGGACAATATTTTGGCCCTCCATTTTTACCACGATGGACAATGGTACTATGGTTACGGTTTTGAAACCAATCAGGGTTTCGGTTATTACGATGAAAATGGCCACAACCTGAGCCATGCTCCACTCCAATTTGACAGGATTACGTCTCTTTATGCCCAAAAACGATTTCATCCCGTAAGAAGACGATGGAGAGCTCACTATGGAATGGATTTCGAAGCAGAAACCGGAACAACTGTAGAAGCCATTCAGGATGGTGTGGTCACAAGAGCCAGATATGGCAGGGCCAATGGTAATAATGTAAAGATTAAGCATTCTGAAGATTTAACAACACAATATCTCCATCTCTCTAAAATCGATTCTGGTTTGGTGGTGGGTCAGAAGATAAAAAGAGGCCAAAAAATTGGTGAGGTAGGCTCAACAGGACTTTCCTCGGGTCCTCACCTCTGTCTGCGGGTTTGGTATAAAGATCGCCAGCGGGATCCACTGGACTTTGATTTCCCCAGGAGAGCCGATGTACCGGAAGAACTAATGGAAGATTTCAAAGAGACTCTGCAAAATTATCAATCACAGCTTTCAAATAAACTACTGTAGAAACTGACTAATTTCTAGTAGAAGACGATAACTCAATCTTCTCTCCTGCCAATACAGGAAACGGAAGTCTGTTTTGCTTTGGAGCAAACCTGCAAGTGGTCAAATGACTAAATGCACATGGTGGATTATAAGCCAGGTTAAAATCCAATGTCATTTTCCCTCTTTTGTTAGGTACCTTTAGTTCTATATACCTACCAGACCCATAAGTATCATCACCGGAAGTTTCATCAGCAAACATCAAGAATCCCCCCTCTTGAACGAGCAATTCATAAGGGACATCCCGATAATTAAAATGCAACATTCCCTCAAAAGCTATTTCATCATTCACACCCATAGAGGAGTAAACCTCTTCAATTCTTGGCACCGCAAATGGTTCATAAATAGCCTCAAAGATGAATTCTTCATTCGGTTCATACCATTCATATCCGGGAAAGGTTCCGGCTCTCTCACTTCCCAAATCCCAAACCCTCAAAAATCTTTGATCTTTGAATGACTTAATCATCCATTTGATGGTGCCGTAATAGAACACATCAGAATTGCCGTACTGATCCAAAGCAAATGACCTGCTTGTAACCGTATCACCATGAATGTCTGTGACAGTAACACCTTCACTCGCTGTAAATATTAATGAATCAGGAGCACATACAAATGCTCCCAAATGTTCAGGTACTCCTTCGATATTGATAATCAAATGATTTGAAGAGTCTTTGCCAAGCGTATTGACCGAAAGTGGTTGTAAAGGCAAAAGTGCCACCAGTTGCAAATAACCTTCACGTTCCGGCCCCGTAATATAATGCTTTACACTATCGAGATGCTGAATGTAGCCCTCATCTAAAGTAATCGTTTTCTGACTAACTGTACTACAAGCTAAACCTAAAAAAAGAACAATGAAAACGATGACTAGCTGGTTAGGAAATTTCATATCGTGAATCTAATTCCTTAATATTTGACTGACAAATTGGATAACTTCGATTCCGAATTAATGCACTGGTTATGAATTGGTTGATTACTTCAATTTTTCTCACGCTAACAATGACTAAAACCGAATTGGTACCTGTCACAATTCAGGTAACCAACATTCGAAATAATGAGGGAACGATAAGAATTGGTGTGTTCAAGGATAATGAGTCATTCCAATCTGAGCAACCAATCCAATATATTTTCATTGAGAAAACGGACCTTGAAAATGGGTATGTATCGACAACTATAGAATTACAAGTTGGGAAATATGGCCTTTCTCTGATTGATGATGAAAACGACAACCATGCACTGGACTATAACTGGATTGGAATTCCAAAAGAAGGATTTGGTTTCAGTAATTTCGATGAAATGATTTTTTCTAAACCACACTTTCGGAAATTTGAGATTGAAATACTCCCCGATCAGGAAAATCAGGTTGAGATGAAGGTGAGATATTTGTAGGCAGAAAAAAGTATTGAAATTGTATAACAGGTTTGCACTCTAGTCCAAATCCTTCGTATTTTCATCTCTATGTACACCTCTCCTAACACCTACTGCCTCAACTGCAACACTCCCCTAACCAATAAGTATTGTCCGGAATGCGGCCAGTCGGCTACAGTTGGTAAGATTACATTTCGGGAGACCCTTGAAAATTTCTTTAGTTCGATCTTTGCATTAGAAGGGCCGCTGTTTCACTCGATCAAACTCATGCTCATTAACCCAGGGAGGCTTTTCCGGGAATTTCTGGGAGGTAAACGTAAGCAGTACTACAAACCTGTGGCCTTTTTTGTGGTCACTACTGCTTTTTACATCATCCTCCGATCGCTGATTAATTATGACCCACTGGAAGGTAAGGTGTATCCTGATGCCTCGAGAATTGGAGCAACCCACCAGCTTTTCCAGGATACCACCAGGTTCATGGTTGACAACATCAACAACATCATGTTCACTCTGGTCTTTGCCATTGGCCTCATGCTTAAACTGTTCTTTTGGAAGAAATATAACCTCGCAGAGTATGTCACTATTGGATTCTATATCGCGGGAATGTATATCATTTTTGGAATAGTTTTTATGTTAGTTTTCAAGTTCACTGGCTGGAGACAAAACCAATACCAACTGGTTTTTCTTGCCCTTTATATTTTTTACAATGTTCATTCCTTTTTCAAAATCAATTCCCCCTTATCAATCCTTAAATACCTATTAATCAGTATTCTTAGCATTGCGTGCTATAGCTTCCTTGGCTATGGTCTTTCGTTTCTGATTGTTTGGTTTGCTAAGACCTGATGAAATTCAATAAAGATTCTTGTTATTGGCAAATCCAATTTCTTTCTACCCAGGATTTTCTTAATTTCATCTCCATGTCGAAAAGACCAAAATGGCTGAAACGCATACAGGAGAATAGCTGGGAACCTGAACTGCTTATTTCCGGAGGTGCATTTTTTACACTACTTACACTCTCCGATAATTTTATCTATTGGTTTCGAGATATCAGAGTGCTCATGGGAATTGACTTTCCCGGCACAAAAATCATTATCTTCCTAATTACAGTCGCAATTGAAGGCATAACCTATCTCTTTTTATTCCACCTGATTATCAGGGCGTACTGGACAGGAGTTATTGGTATCAGTTATGTATTTCCTGATGGAATTAAGCTAAACCCAGACAAGCCCATACACCCAAAATTTCTCTATACATTAGAAGATGCTCAACATCTCGAACGATACATAGATAAGATTGAGTCAGTCGCAAGTCTTGTTTTTGGCATAACCATCCGATTTGTGATGTCTGCAATTGGAATAGCAATAGCTGCGACTTTAATAACCATAGCAATTCCCCAGGTTGAAAGCATTATAGCACTGGTATTTTTAGCCATTCTAACCTTAATGGTTTTAATCTATCTTATCGACGTGTTTTCCAATATGGGAATCAGAAGATCAAGGTTTGCCTCCTTGTATTATCCAATTTACAGATTTGTTGACACTATCACCTTTTCGTTTGTTTTTCGTCCGGTTACGCAAACATTGATGACTCACCTAAACCCTGGAAAAATCATTCCCATTGTTATCGTGATCCTTTTCTTCTCTACCACATCTGCTTACAGAACACTTACACAACACAAACTGATCAGAAACATCTACGCTGGCAGGATGTATGAAAATGAACTTGATGAAGCTACGAGCTATATCCCCTATCGATACATCAATCACTGGAAAACAGGAGACATCAAACCACCCTTTCAGATTGGTCGCGATGTGGTAGTAGAATATCCAACCCTGATGGTTTTTATTGAATATCTACCTTTCTATGACGACACATTATTTCCGATTAAAAATGCTAATCAAGATGTTACTCCTGAGTTTTTCAGAAGCTGCTTTCGGGTTTCGATTGACGGACAAAATTTAGACTTAAATGAATTAGATTTTGGGAAGAACCCCAAAACAAACCGTCTTGGATTGATTGGATATTACAATGTCTCAGCCTTCTCAGCAGGCAAGCATTACATGCGTTTTGATGCACATGTGGTAGATGGCTTATCTTCCCGATGGGTTGAGGGATATGAACAAATCCCTTTCTGGAAAGATTGAGAATAAGTTTGACGGAAAGCTATTTGTTAGTTCCAAGACAATAAAACTGCCTATAATTACCCTATAAATCCATTACATTTTATATTACTACAAACTTTCTAAAATGGATTCTTTCAAACCCCTTCTCACCATTCTTGTCATTTATGCTGTTTTAGCAGCTATTGCTTTATTCAATAATTATCAACCAGAGGAAGAAGTCATAGATATTACCGAACTATCAAACACACCTACCAAAGAAAGAAATGGATTAGTACAAACCAAAGACCGGTTTGGCAATATCAAAACCGAGATCAACTATGTAGATGGAATCAAGCAAGGAGAATCCCGAATCTATCATAAGAATGGGAAGGTAATGCTGAAAATGAACTACGTGGATGGAAAGCGTGAAGGAACCTCTGAAAAATACTATGAAGTCGGCTCTCTTTATGCGCTCACACCTTATGAAAATGATCAACTCAATGGCATCAGAAAAACCTATTATAGAAATGGTCAACTAAAGGCTGAAATCCCCTATGCTCATAACCTTCCTGGGTTGGGTTTGAAAACTTATTTTATTGATGGTCAACAAAAAGATCTTCCACAAATTCAGATAGAAAAACAGCAAATTGGAGATTCAGCAGTATATCTCTTTTCAATGAACAAGGTGCGATTGATCAGGTTTTATTTTGGAAAACTAGTAGATGACCAATACTTAAAAACCTCTCCATCCTTAATTAATCTTTTGCCAACTAAGGATGGAACACACTTTTACTACGGTGTAGATCGTGGCACTCAACCACATACAGTGAATGTCATCTGCGAATGTAAATCACCTGAAGGCTATCCTTACATCAGCAAGAAAGAAGTAGAAATCAGTCTTTAATTCATTTCAAACCAACAAGCACCAATTGATCTTTGGAGTTTTCAAAGGTCACCTTACGATCCTTTACGATTGCTGTTTCTCCTGTATAATAATTAGTCAATTCGGTTCCGTCCTTAAATATTGATCCAACAGGAATTGGGGAGCCATCATGATCCATGGCCACAAAAACCTCATCATGAAAATCAGCTGAGGTCAAAACCCTGCTGAAAATGTATGGAGACTTCTGTACCATCTGGTGAATGCCTGCTCCAACAGCCGGATGATCTTTTCTGAACTGTCCGAGCTTTTGCCAATGATTCAATATTGCTTTGGTTTCGTCCGAATCAATATCTGCCCAATTCATGTAAGTACGAAGGTTTGCATCTCCTACTGCACCGTCAACTTGAAGTGGTCGTGCGGTTTCATCCCCATAATATATTTGAGACTGTCCAGGCATCAACATTAGCATTGTCCCAGACAAATACGGCTCCTTTCTATCCTGATCAAAAGGGCCTCCATCATCATGAGATGAAATATAGTTAAGAACAGTGGAGCCTTTCAACTCGCTATTAAGCAGGTTACTATATCGGCTAAAAACCTCTTCAGGGTTTTTACCTGCATCACTTTTCGCACTGAAATTGATCAAACTCTTAAATCCATTATCGAAGAAATTGACTGTCTGGCCATCATCATATGGAAAATCCTTACCGTGCCCTACAGCATAGTTATACACCTCTCCGACCATGAAAAATTCGTTATCATCCAGCACCTCATCCGGGTGTGATGCTTTCCAGTCCTGAAATGCTGCACTAGCTATTTTGTAAAGCTCAGCCCAGATTGAAGCCTCTGTATGCTTGGCTGTATCCACTCTGAACCCATCGATACCCAGTTCACGAACGTAATCCGCCAGCCATTTCATGATGTAAAACCTTGGAGCTCTTGGATACCCTGTCTCCTTAAAAAAAGTGTCCAGCTCAGCAACCTCCTCATCATATCTTCCCTCAGCCTTCCATTTTTCCACAAGAAATTCTGGCAATTCTACCTCAGCATCACTTCCAGTCAGCACATCTGGTAAGTTTGCGACAAGCGTACAGGAGATTGTTCCCTCTTTGGTTTTGTAATCGCACTGAGGACTTGTCCTTACCCAACTATCCGGCCACTGGCTGTCTTCTGATGTAACCGGGCCAGTGTGATTGATCACCACATCCAGTAAAACCCTGATTCCATGAGCATGGGCTTTTTTTACCAATACTCTCAAGTCCTGCATAGTCCCAAAGTTAGGATCAAGATTCGTCCAGTCCCGGGCCCAATATCCATGATAAGCATAAGTCTTACCGGTGCCTTCATCTACTGAACCATGTATTTGCTCTACAGCTGGATTGAACCAAAGAGCTGTTACTCCCAGGTCATCAAAGTACCCATCATCAATTTTAGCAATGACTCCTTTCAGATCGCCTCCCATAAAACTTCTCAGTTGAGCTCCGTTCTGCTCTCGACCAAAGCTGTAATCATTGGTGCTATCGGCATTGAGAAACCGATCTGTCAGCAAAAAATACACATTGGCATTTTCCCATAGAAATGGTTGTGGCGCTTCTGTTTTAGTTTCAGAGTCTTGTTTGGCGGGTTGCTGGCATGAAAAACCAATGGCCAGCAAAAGGGTGGTGAAAAATACAGTTTGTCTCATGTTTTTAAAATGTACGCTAAAACTACCAAACCACCTTATAAAATAAAAGCCAGATCTTGAGATCCGGCTTTTGAATCACTATGGTGAAAAATAGCTGATCAGTATTCCCTCCGGGTTTAGCAAGTTTAAGTCGTTATTTGTTGGATAATGACCGATTTATTAGCTGGTGCCAACCCTACATAAGGGATAGTGATAAAAATGTATTTATTCTCGATTTCTTCTTAAAAAGATTGCCTTCAGGTTTTTTATTCAGTGCTTCTTCCAAATAGGTCTTAGCCTGTTCAAATGATAAAATAAGGTGATGCTGTCCCTGCATTTTCTCATCAATGAGCGATTTTACCTCCTCACGATCTTTAAAGGTTTCATCCAAAATGAACACCTTGGGACGACTACTCGGGGCCTTCCCGGTGTATAAGCCCTCTGATTTGAGATAATCCCGGGTTCTTTCTGCCTCTTTCAACCAGATCAACTCATTGTCCAGTCCGGAAGACTTTAATGCTTCTAAAATCCATTTGACCATTTGTTGATTTTCTGATACCAGAATTACTTCCGAATGAAGGATACTAAACCTCATTATGCTTGCTTTTGTATTTTCTAAATGAATTACAATACAAAAGTAGAATGAGGAAATAGCCTGTGTAAGAGCGTATTGCTTAATTCAAAAAAATACGTGATACCCTTAGATGTCTCCCGGAAAGAGGTTAGATGATTCCTTTTTCAATGGCATAGATAGCCAGTCCGGCAACTGTTTTGCAACCGGTCTTTTCCAGAATGTTTCGCTTATGCGCCTCCACAGTACGAACGCTAATAAATAATTGGTCAGCAATTTCCTGATTAGTCAGCTCTTCCATTACCAACTTTACAATCTCTTTTTCTCTACGTGTAAGCGGAATTTCCAGTGTTAGGCGCTGTTTGGGTTTACGGCCAGCCAGTTGCCCCATGATAATGTCAAAAACTTCCTTTGAATAAAAGGTCTCTCCACTGCTGATGGCCTTGATGGCAGAAAGTATATCTTCTTTTGGATTATTCTTCAGCACATAACCTTTAGCTCCCAGAGCAATCATCTTTTTCACCTGAGAGGCTTCATTGATCATGGAAATCACAAGCACGTTTTGCTCTCCACCTTGATTTTGAAGCTCTGTCAACAACTCCACACCGTTCATTTCCGGCATGGCAATGTCTGTGATCACCAAATCGAATTGGTCTGTTTTTAATCTTTCCAGTGCTTCTTTTCCATTGTTGGCTTCAGCAGCAATGTCTATTTCTTCATTGGAATCAAAGTATAACTTGATGGCGTCCCTAATCATGGGGTGATCATCTACTAGCAGGATTGAGATTTTATCTGACATGGTCTATAGTTTGACTTCCACAAGAATACTAGTGCCGTGATCCGGGGCACTATCTATCTCCACATGTCCCCCTATCACACCAGCACGGTTTCTGATACTTGATAACCCAATACCAGCATGCGCTCTCTCCCAAACTTCAAATCCAATACCATCATCCTCAACAAGCAGGGTTAAAATACCATCACTTTGAATTAGTTGAACTTCCACATTTTCAGCTTTCGAATACTTAATAATGTTGGAAATTGCCTCCTGAAATATCCTATATAAATTTAGTTCAATATTCGGATCAATTGCCATACCGTCGAGGTTTTCATGATAAGAAGCGTTAATGGAGGTATTTTTTTCCAAACCCTCAACTTCATCCTGTATTGCTCCGGTAAGACCAACATTGCGCAATGCCCTGGGCAGCAAACTATTAGACATCTGTCGAATATCAGATATCGTCTCATTGAGTTTGTTTACACTGTTTTGAATCACATCTTCTGCATTATCCATTTGATGATCCAACGACTGAAGATATATTCCTACTGTGGCTATTTTCTGCTGAATCCCATCGTGAAGCTCATGAGCAATCCGTGAACGTTCTCTGTCCTCAGCTTTCAATGATGCCGCCATTAACTCCTGACTGAGCTTGGCTTCCAAAACCTGTTCTTGCAGGATATTCCTCTCCGTCACATCACGTGCCACACTGGCATAGCTGATAAATGTGCCACTTTCATCGTATATGCTAACAATGCTGTGATCCATCATGATAGTTTTCCTGGTCTTCACATTAACCATTTCAAACTCCTTATGCCACTGCTCTTTCTTGGATACAATATTTTTCAAAGCATTACCAACTACCTTATAAGTAACCTTACCTAAGACCTCCTTCAGATGAACACCTCTGTAATCTTCAAGTCCGAGTAACTCCTGACCATAAGGGTTGAGATAGATAAAGTACAGCTCCTCATTAAAGAAGAAAATAATATCTCTACTACTCTCAATAGCAGCAATGAGCATTTGCTGCTCCTGCTCTGCCAGTTTTCGGTCTGTAATATTCCTCCCCACACCTGACAAGCCAATAATTTCCCCCTGATCATTATAGATTGGCTCTTTGGTGGTTTGAACCCATTGAAACTTCCCTTTAGCATCCTTAAAATGTTCTTCTTTATTGATGCTGTGGACGCCAGACAAAACGCGCTCGTCTTCCAGCTGAAAAACCTCTGAACTATCGGCCCATATTTCACGGTCCGTTTTGCCAATCATTTTTTTCCACGAATCCAACCCACTCATCTCGGCAAGAGATTGGCTGGCCACAACATACCTCTCTTCCTTGTCCTTGATAAAAAGATAATCCATGGAGTTTTCCATAAGGCTTATCATGTATTGATTGAGTTTGGTAAACCTTGTGATATCTTCAGAAAGGCAGGTAAGTCCTACCACTTCACGATCAACAATGATTGGACTCAATCTGGAGACAAATGAGTGTGATACGCCCAAAAACATAATATCATCCTGTACTGTAAACCGCTCTCCATTCAAAGCCCTGGTGTATCTCAAAATCCACTGCTTGCGGTACTTTTCCGGAAGTGCTTCTGGCAAAGGTTTCCCAGCTTCTACTTCCCCGCTTCCAAAATGCCTCAGAAACTGTACAAATGCCGTATTGTTTGCAATCACACATAGGTTTTGATCCAAAGAATAAATGATGGCGTCCGTATTTTCTATCAGAGCCATAATGTTGGCCTGGTTCTCTTGAAGCTCATGGGAGATCACTTTCCTCTTTTTGATTTGACGCCACAACGAAAATGCCCAAATGGCAAGAAATAAGAGGATCACAAAGGCAATTGCAGCCACCTGGATAGTCAAACTATGGTCAATTAATGTCGACTTTCCACCGTACCAGTCTTTGATCAAAGCTTGCTTCTTCACCACAGGTACCAGGACCATGGCTTCATCAAATATCTCGATCAAAGTCTCATTCTTTGAAGCAAAATTCAATTCTGTGCCCATATCAACAAGGCCTGCAATGAATAGCTCAGAATAACCAAGGTTCTGTATATAATAATTCAGTGTGGAAATTGACCCCAGATATGCATCGAGCTCTCCAGAGAGTATCTTATCCATAGCTTTAGCCGTACTTGAATATTTTACAATCTCAAGGTTGGGATATTTCTTTTTGATCTCCTCCACGTGTGGGTTATGGATCAACACTCCAACACGTATTCTCCCCAGACTATTGATGTCGTGGAAAAAAGCGCCTTTGAGCATTGCCAGACCATATGGAATTTTGATGATGGGTTGGCTGAAGTAATAACCTGGTTTTTTACGCTCAAAATCAGGATAAATAAAAAGTGTATTAGGAAGTTCTGCAAGTGAATCGATCTTCAGGCTGTCATGGGTTCCTATTATTCTGAAATCAAGGTGCAAGTGACTGTTGAGCAATCCAATATAATCACCCACCAGTCCTCCTATCTTTCCGGTATTATCCACCTCCACTACAGGTAGCCATTTGGGTATTGTAACGAGGTTGAGGTATTTATAATTTCCAAGGAACTGCCTGTCCCGGACTTTAATTTTATTCACGTCGCTCTGGGAAGGAAGTATCCAGCTGTTCGCCATCGCGAGTCTTTTGGTTGGTCCAATAGCATCAAGGGCTTTGTTCATTATTGACACCAGCTCTGGCCAATCTTTACGAATAGAGTAAACCGCATCAAAGCCCTTATTCTCTGGCAAATACACCAACCTAACTCCGGTAACGGCATTCTTCCATAAGTAATAATTGAAGTCCAGTGCTGCAAAAACCAGATCAACCTCGCCAGACAATAAAGCTTGAAGCATTTGGTTCCTGGTATAATATTCTCGCTTGGTGACAATACCCAGGCTGTCCAGATAATCATTGGAAAATTGATCAGAAGCTTGTACCCCTACTTTTAGTCCTGACAGGTCATTCACACTGTCAACAACCTCCTGGTTTAGTTTGCCATAAAAACCTACCTTAAATCGTATATATGGTTTGGTGAAATTAAAATAAGGTTTTCTTGATTCCTGAAGTGATGAATAAACCAGCCCATCAATTTCTTTACGTTTGGCCTGGGCTACCAAATCACTCCACACTCCTGTGGAAAGTTCAAACTCCAGACCTGTTAATTCACTGATTTCGCTGAGTAGTTCCCATTCAAAGCCCTCAATTGTACCATCAGGGTATTTGATAACCATTGGTTCCCATTCCGGCTCAGCTCCTAATACAATGGTTTTGTGTCGCTGTAAAAAGCGTAGCTCCTCATCTGTAAACCTTAGCTGCGCTGTGGAGTGGTGAGTAAGTGATAGCAGTACTACCGAAAAAAGGACAATACTTCTCTTCATGGAAGTATAAATTAGTCTTTTCAGGGCATACTGGTCAAGTGAAGATAGATTTATTTCTTATCGGCAATCTCAATACCTGTGTCCTTGATGAGGATCAACCTTTGCTTATAAAGTGTCCCGATGGCTTTCTTGAAGTTCTTTTTACTCATCTGTAGCTGTCTTTTTATCTCTTCAGGATCGCTTTTGTCATGCAGATTAAGTACGCCCCCATTATCCTTAAGTACTTTCAATACCTCCTCTGATAATGGATCAATTTTAGCCACTCCCGACTGTTCCAGTTCCAGATCAACCTTTTTATCTGGTCGGATCTGCTTAATATAGGCATGAGTTCGGTCTCCTGGCTTTACATCCCTGAAAACCAGATTTTTATATAATAAGCCGCGATACTGGTTATTGATAATGGCCACAAAACCCAATTCCACTTCATTTCCTATGAGTATTTCTACTTTCTGTCCTTCTTCCAACTCAATATTATCAAGCTCTAAAAACCTATTGATATTGGATGATGCAACCAGCCGGTCCGTGACATCATCCAGATAGACTTTTACCAAATAGGAGTTCCCTTCCTGCATGCGCTGCTGTTGTTCTTTAAAAGGCACCAGCAGGTCCTTTTCCAGCCCCCAATCAAGAAAAGCTCCAATAGAAGTCACTGCCTTTACTTTGAGATAAGCAAATTCATCTCGCTCAGCAAGAGGTATCATCGTTGTGGCAATCAGACGATCTTCTCCATCAATGTAAATGAAAACATCCATCATATCACCAATTTCGGTACCTTCAGGAATCCACTTGTTAGGCAGCAGGATTTCTTCTACTGAGTCCCCTACATATAGTCCTTGAGGAGTTGACTTTAGCACTTCCAGACGATTGGTGCGTCCGATTTCTATGATTGGATTATCCATTGTTACAAATAAGCATTGAAATGCAAAGGTACGGTTTATTCGCTCCTCCGTTAGACCAACTTTTGAGAAAAGCTAAACGGTAAGTTCCAGCAGGTTTCCCTCGGGATCCGCTACCACACTTTCATAATAGCCATCTCCTGTTACTCTCGGTTCGCTCAGGACCTTATAACCATCTGATCTCAATCGCTCAGTCATTTGATTGACAAAGTCTCTGTGTCCCAAAGCCATTGCAAAATGTGCCAAACCTAATCTGGTTTCTGTAGGCTTCTGATTGTTTTCAGGTTGATGCATCAGCTCCAAACGCATATCGCTATCCGGAAAACTCAGAAAATAAGATGTGAATAATTTTGTGGGATTGTGATACAATTCTGAAGCAGTCGCCTGGAAATAATGTTCATAGAATCGCTTCATGACTTCCAGATCTTTCACCCAAATGGCCAGATGATCAATCTTCATCAGAATCCGGAATTAGGGTCCTCTTTTATGCTTTCATCGACCGGAGGTTCTTCCAATGGCGGCTCTTCTACCAATGGATCTTCCTCTACTACTTTCTTTTTTCCCATGAAACTGAATAATCCTTTAAAAAATCCTCCATTGTCTGTGCTCAAAGAATCTGATACAATATTCCCCTGATCTTCTACAGGCTGCTGTATGGGAACTCTGGCATACAGATACTGACCAAAATGTCGGTTGTAATATTCCTGCTCCACATTCAATGCCTTATCGTTAGGATCATACCGATAAAGATATTTCAGCTCAGTGGCTGGCTTTGGAGGTTCCACTTGTGCTAACTTAGGAATCTCAAAAGAGTCTTCCTCAGCATAAGAAGAAGCTAACATCACCGAATCGCTTACCAATGGAATATTGGTAGTGTCGGCACTTATAGAATCATTGAAGTCACTTGCATAAAACTCTCCCTGATCCGCCACTGGTACCGAAGGTGGCGGAGGTGTCAATACATTCTCTTTTGGTGCAGTTCTCAACTGATAGTTTTTCAGCCAGTAGGGTTCATACTTCACCATACCAAACTTTGACTTTCTAACCTCTCTCGGATCAGTCATATAGGGTTCCACATAAGCGAAATAGTCCACCGAATTGTTGGAGGCTACAACAGCATCGGCACTTGATGCAGAAGAGTCACTTACCACAGCATTGGCTTGTCTCTTTGTAGATAAATAATTGAGCCGCTCAGCCTCATCAAGCTTCCATAAGTAAGAATAATAAACCTGACGAACGGAATCATCCAGAATATATGCACTCTGAAATGCAGGACAAACCACCTTATCTCTGCATGCAGTGATGGTCAGAATGATCATAATCAAGGTGGTAAATCGCCTCATAAAATCGGTTTCGGCAGCTTTGAAAGCCCTAAAATAGGATTATTTTAATTAGGTTAAAAACATAACGGCTAGAATTGAATAAACCCGCCTTCTATTGGTTTATTGCGTTAATGACCCAGGGTTCAATCAAATCGACCCATTCCGAGTACATTTTGCCCGATGGATGCAGTCCATCTCCTGCCACCAATTCAGGGTCCTCTTTGGCTTTTCTGGAGATTTCTGTGATGTTGAAATATTGTACTCCATATTGGTCAGCAAAGTCTTTGGCGATGGCATTGTACTCATCTATCTCCTTTCCGATCTGTTCAGGATCCCGATTCATCCCGAAAGGCGTAACACCATAATCTGGAATACTCACCACAAAAACCCTTGTTTTATCATTGTCTGCAAATGCAATAGATTGTTTCAACAGTTCTTCAAACTCTTTGATGTATTGCTTGATATCATAGTTACGATACTGATTGTTAACACCAATCAGGAGTGATACAAAATCGTAAGTCTGATCAATTTTGGCTGCATCGATTCCGTTTTGCAATTCGTCTGTAGTCCAGCCAGTTCTTGCTATAATCTTTGGAGATTGGATGTCAACTGAATCTGCCTGCAGACGCGTAACAAGTTGCACAGGCCATCTTTCTGACTGGTTCACACTTTCACCTATTGTATAAGAATCGCCAAGTGCCAGGTAGGTTAATGATGAATCATTCATGGTTGAAGTAGTGTCTTTTGTCAATGTGGAATCAGAAGCCATATCCGTAGTATCTTTTGAATTTTGATCTGGATTGGTATCAGGGATGTTGAGATCGCTATTTGAGCAAGCCCATCCTATTGTGACCAATAAAATTAAGGTGTACATTTTCATGAGGCTTTAAGTTCTTGTTGAATTTTCTTTGGCAGTCCGGCCACTACCAGATCATAAGAGTGGTCGATCAACTCAAACAAAAGATTTTCAGGGACTGATCCATCTGTAAGAACCGAATTCCAGTGCTTTTTGCTCATGTGATAGCCAGCCATGATCCCATCGTATGATTCTCGAAGCTGTACTGACCTTTCAGGATCACATTTAAGATTGATGCTGATGAAGTCATCCACATCTGCTAAGGCAAACATCTTTCCCATGACTTTGAATACCAGGGTACCTGGGTCAAAAGGAAAACTCTCTGTGACTCCAGCTTTAGCAATACAATATTCTCTGTAGGATTCGATGTTCATTGCTTCGTTAAGATCGCATGATAAAACGTGTGATGATCACGATCAAACAGATCAAAAACATGATCATGGAGATTTTGTTGATACCATGCATCATCTTCAGATTGGTATTGGTAGGCCTGTTGGGGTCTTTTTTACGGAAGTAATACATCAACACCTCACGGAAATTGAAGTAGTACCCAACATCCTTTTTTTCTTCGTTGCTTTCGTTTTCAGCCATAATATTTATTGTTGTACAGCCTGTGGTTCTGTCCACCGGCCATCTTCTCTTATCAATTCTATTAATTCATCCAGCGCCCGTTCTGATGGAACTCCGCGCTTCATCACTTCTTTACCTTTGTATAGCGTGATTTTTCCTTTTCCGGAACCCACATAACCATAATCAGCATCCGCCATCTCTCCTGGCCCATTTACAATACAGCCCATGATTCCGATCTTCACACCTTTCAAGTGATCCGTACGTTTTCTGATCATCGCTGTGGTTTCCTGCAAATCAAAAAGTGTTCTACCACAAGAAGGACAAGATATATACTCCGTCTTGGTTATTCGTGTCCTGGCCGCTTGCAACACTCCAAAAGCAATGGCATTGTACTGTTTCACCTTAGCCAAAATGGCATCTCTCTCACCGTTCAGTTGGTCCATTCGAATCATCGCACCATCACCAAATCCATCTATTAGCAATCCACCAATATCTGTTGCCGGATACATCATCATTGCATCATCATTCAACTCAGGATAAGACCTGGCAATAACCACAGGAATATCATTTCCGATATTCATCAAACGAACAAAAGCCGCTCGCATATCTGCAAAAGCATGTGTATTATCAGAGTTCAATATGATGACTAAGTCCTTTCTATCTTTAATCAAAGCTTCAAGCTTGGGAGTAAGTTCCTCAGTGTTGACAGAAAGGAAATTTAACTTTGAGTGAATGGATTTATCTAATTGATTTACAGTTAGTAATGGATATTTGTTTTTTTGATCTTCAAGCGTTTCCCACACTTCATAATCAACAATTTCTTTTAATCCATTAGGAAGCATAAATGAAATCGGCTGGCTTCCGGTATAAACGTAATCAGCACCTAAATCATTCATGGTCCACTTGTCCAGTTCCGGTAAATAGAAATGACCAATTGCTTTGAGATCCTTCACTTCTACACTGTCTGCTCCGGAAAAATCTGCGATGACTCTTGGCACATTTTCTCCTCCAAAATTCAGCACTTCTTTTGAGTGCCTTTTCTGGTATTCGTAAGGATTGTAACTGCTGAAATCACGATCAGAAATCAAAGCATGATCGTGTCTTTCTTTTAGCCGATCTACAAGGATTCTCCCAACAGGCGATTCTACTTCCGGATCTTCTGTGAGCGAAACACGGATCGTATCTCCAAGACCATCTTCCAATAGCGTTCCTATTCCCAAAGCGCTTTTGATCCTTCCATCTTCTGCTTCACCCGCTTCGGTAACGCCCAGATGCAAAGGATAAGGTTGCAACCCTTCTTCTTGCAGTTTCTTGACCAACAATCGATAAGCCTGAACCATCACCTGAGGATTGCTGGACTTCATGGAGATCACAATATCATAGAACTCAAGGTCCTCACAAATCCTGAGAAACTCCAGGGCTGACTCTACCATTCCGAGTGGCGTATCACCATAGCGACTCATAATCCGATCGGAGAGCGAACCATGATTGGTACCAATGCGCATGGCTGTGCCATGGGCTTTGCAAAGCTCAACCAGCGGTGTAAATTTTTCGCGAATGCGTTCTAGCTCAGCATTATAGGTCTCATCGGTATATTCTATTTCCTCAAATTTCTTCTTATCAGCGTAGTTTCCCGGATTTACCCGTACTTTCTCTACTATTTGTGCTGCAAGTTCTGCGGCATTTGGTGTAAAGTGAATATCGGCCACCAACGGCACTTCACAGCCACGCTTTCTCAGCTCTTCCTTGATATTCCTCAGATTTTCCGCTTCCTTGATGCTGGGTGCCGTGATCCGCACATATTCACAGCCACTCTCTACCATTCTGAGTGCCTGCTCTACAGAACCTTCTGTATCCATGGTGTCCACAGTAGTCATCGACTGCACACGAATGGGATTATTGCCACCCAAAGGAACTCCACCAATGTTTACTTCCAGTGTTTTTCTTCGCTGATAGCTGGTGAAGCTATTACAGTAGTCTTCCTTTTTGGTCATTAGTTCATCTGTAGGATTCATAAGGGTGAAATTTACAATCTAAAACACCAATTGATGATAAATGTTGTGTGAATTAAAGGTCTTAATAAATACAAGATTATGGAATCAATTTAGTTAACCCCGCACCTAAAGGGAGCTAAATTGATTTTTTGCTTTCGATATAGAGATTAAGAGTAAAAAGCAAAATTGAAAAGTAAATTAAAGGTCACCAAGCTGCGGACGGATTACCAAATCTTCCACCACCGTTCGGTCGCTCAATGCATAAGTGGTATAAACCATTTCAGCAACATCCTCAGGCTTCATAAAACGCTCCTCAGGAAGATCCATGCCCTCCCAGCTTGCAGTTAATGTCGCACCAGGCATCACCGATGTTACACGAATTTTGTCTCCCTTCAGCTCTTCCCGGAATGCTTTACTCATTCCATAAAGAGCAAACTTGGAAATGGTATAAGAGCCGCCACTGGGATATGCCATCAAACTGGCAATAGAACACATATTGAAAATATGACCATAGCCCTGCTTTTTCATGTCCGGAATAATACCGCGACTCACATGAAATGCACTGTATAGATTGGTCTCGATCTGACTTTCAAGAATGCCTTCATCTTCCGAATGACAAGCTCCAGGTAGAAACTTACCAGCATTGTTCACCAATACTGCCACGGACTTTCCTGTGAGTCTAATAAACTCCAAAAACTCCTTTACCTGTTTCTTTTTGGATAGATCTGCAACATTGATCAAAACCTTATTACCAAACTGTGCTTCTACGCTGGATTTGAGTTCATCAAGGTCTTCTTCGTTCCTCGCACAGGTAGCGATGGTATAGCCTTCTTTAGAAAAACGTTCGATGATTGCTCTACCAATACCTTTGGTACCACCTGTAACAACTACTAATTGATCCGCTTTATTATCCATAAATTATGAATTGTCTTTTTTCAAATTTCACAAAACCTTCTTGTCATTTTATACTTTAAGACTCAAACGGTTTGTGTTTGCCGTGTTCTTATTAATTTCGGCAAAGCTAACATATCTGAAGCAAGGAAAAACTGAATGAAGTCTCTTGGTAAGTTTTTGATTTTTGTAGGGCAACTCTTCGTGAGAAGAGAAAGTTTTAGCACTTACATCGCACTGATTGTAGATGAATGTATCAAAGTGGGTTACAACTCGCTGTTTATCGTAACTATCGTTTCGGTATTTATGGGTGCAGTTACTACCATACAAACAGCCTACAACCTGGTAAGCCCCTTCATCCCCGATTATGTGATCTCTCTGGTAGTGAGAGACATGACTGTGCTGGAATTGGCACCAACCATTATTGCTATCGTATATGCGGGAAAAGTAGGATCCAATATTGCCGGTGAAATCGGTACGATGCGGATTACCGAGCAGATAGATGCCCTGGAAGTAATGGGAATTAACTCCACTTCCTACCTGGTAATGCCCAAAATAATTGCCTCGATGCTTATGTATCCGATGCTGGTAATTATGTCTGCTTTTTTGACCATCTATGGCGGTTATTTAACCAGCCTGGCTACAGGAATTATTTCCGGCAGGGACTATATCTACGGTATTCGATATGAATTTATTGAATTCAATATTGCATTTGCCTTGATCAAAGCATTTGTGTTTGCCTTTCTGGTAGCTGCGATTTCTGCTTATAAAGGTTACTATACCTCCGGAGGTGCTTTGGAGGTTGGAAAAGCTTCCACTGCAGCGGTTACCAATAGTTGTATTGCCATTTTGTTGGCTGATTATTTACTCGCTCAACTTTTACTCGGATGATCGAAATCAACAACATCGCTAAATCATTTCAAGACAAAGATGTGCTCAATGGCATCAGCGGTACTTTTGATAAAGGCAAATGCAACCTTATTATTGGTTCCAGTGGAACCGGTAAAAGTGTGCTGCTCAAATGTATTGTTGGGCTGATCAACCCGGATACCGGAAATGCGCTTTATGATGGAAGAGACTTCACCAATGGTCATCGCTCACTACAAACGGAAATACGACGCGAGATTGGTATGCTTTTCCAGGGAAGTGCGCTTTTTGACAGTAAGAATGTAGAAGAGAATGTGATGTTTCCGCTCAATGTCCTGACCAGGATGAGTAAGGAAGAAAAGCTGGAACGGGTTAATTTCTGTCTGCAGCGTGTAGGGCTGGAAAATGTGAACAAGAAAATGCCTTCTGAAATATCCGGAGGAATGAAAAAGCGTGTGGGTATTGCCCGTGCCATCGTGAATAACCCAAATTACTTGTTTTGTGATGAACCCAACTCAGGTCTTGACCCACAGACAAGTATGCTGATCGATGCTCTCATCAAAGAAATTACCGATGAATATCAGATCACCACAACCATCGTAACCCACGATATGAACTCTGTGATAGAGATCGGTGAAAAGGTGATGTTCCTCTACAAAGGCGACAAACTCTGGGAAGGTACTAACAAGGAAATCATCAAATCCGGTGTGAAAGAATTGGATGATTTTGTGTTTGCCAATAGAATGATGAAGGAGTTTAGGTAGTGGTGCCTCTAAAGGCACCAGCACGCGATACTCCTAACAGGAAAATATTCCGCTTTAGACAGGTTTAAATATTTCAAAAATGAAGATAATTTCCTACTCTACCTTCAAAAGACATTTGGAGAACTTCATTACCCAGGCAGCGAGCTCAGGAACTCCTTTGCTTATCAAACAGCAAAAAGGTGAAGATGTCGTATTGATGAGCAAATCAGACTATGAGGGAATTCAGGAAACATTGCATTTACTAAGTAGCCCAAAAAATGCTCAGAGATTAAAAGAAGCCATTGATGAGTATAATTCTAGCATTATCGGTCGCAATCCGGGCTAAAACCTCTGTTACCTAACAATAAACCCACCTCTCCTTTACGTAATCCTGGAAATTTTACCACATATTTGCACCACCCTCCTTGATGGCGCACACTGCGTCTAAATAAATACTTTCATTTATTGGTTTTCTCCTATGCGAAATTTTCTGCAACGCAAAGCAGTAAAGTCGATGCTCATTGCTATTGGTGGGTTTACGGCCATTTTGATCATTCTATTAGCTTCCTTCATTGGATCCGTCTACTCCGGAGCATTTGGCAAAATCTATTCTGAAGACGAGCTCAAATCTTTCGAGAACCAGTTCGGTTCGGTGATCCTCTCTGCTGATAGCGCCACTCTCGGCTATGTTTTCAACATCAACCGTACAGAAGCTGAATTTGAAGAAATGCCACCTTCTATTATCAATGCACTCCTGGCTACAGAAGATGTCAGGTTTTTTGAGCACGATGGTATAGACAGCCGCAGCCTGCTAAGGGTTTTGATCCGGACGATTATCATGGGCGACCGAAGTGGCGGTGGCGGAAGTACTCTCACTCAGCAACTGGCTAAAAATATGTATGGACGCCAAAACCACGGTTTCCTGTCTATTCCGGTCAACAAGCTCAAAGAAATGATCCTGGCCAGGCGACTGGAATCGGTTTTCACCAAAGAAGAAATCCTCACCAAATACCTGAATACGATGTCCTTTGGCGAAGACACTTACGGCATTGCCGCAGCAGCGCGGCGCTTTTTTAACAAAAGCCTTGATGCACTTCAAATCGATGAGGCCGCCTTGCTCATCGGTATGCTCAAAGCACCAACCACCTACAATCCAAGACTTCACCCCGAAAATGCGCTCGCCCGAAGAAATGTAGTTCTCTCACAAATGGAGAAATACGATTTTCTGGATGCTGAGAGTGCAGATTCACTACGTAAGAAACCGCTCCAACTTAACTACTATCGGCAATCGGATCAGGGAAATGCCGGGTACTTTGTAGCAATGGTCAAACGCAAAGCCAGAACAATCCTCTCGGAGGTTCCGAAAGATGGAGACGCAAAACGCAGATGGTCGCTGGAAGAAGATGGGCTGATCATTGAAACTACGCTCAATTACTTACTTCAATCTTATGCTGTAAAAGCCATGCAGCAACATCTGCAAACCATGCAGCCCCTACTCAATCAGCAATACAACCACGGCGGCTATCAACAGAAAATAGATTCTCTAGTTCAGAGACAACTGAGTCAGCTCAACCTGAAAAGCGACACTGCACGCTTCCGCAATCTCTTTAGCTGGGAGACTCCTGGTGAAATGACAGCAGCTGATAGCATTCGACAAGTGTTATTGCAACTACACTCGGGTACTATCGCGCTCAATCCTCAAACCGGCGAATTGCTCACTTATGTTGGAGGAATTGACTTTGCGACCAATCCTTACGATCAGATTCAGGCTAAAAGACAGCTTGCCTCAGCATTCAAGCCGGTGCTTTATACCGCGGCGCTTTCAAGTGGTAAATCCCCTTGCGATTATATTGATAATCAACCGTTTACCCTGACTGACTATGACGACTGGCAACCAGCAAACTACAATGAACAAAGTGGTGGCAAATATTCTCTGGCTGCTTCGCTGGCTTTTTCCAAAAACATCCCGTCAGTTCGGTTGCTTTTTGAAACAGGGTTTGAAAAAGTGAAGGAAATATGGCAGTCTCTGGGGTTTAGCAACACATTTGAAGAAAACCCTTCGATAGCACTTGGCACGCTGGAAGCCAGCCTTTATGAGGTCGCCACCGGATATTCGGCACTGGCCAATGGCGGCTTTCTGCCCACTCCTTACATGATTAAAAGCATCAAGACACGTGATGGAAGAACCATCTATAACCATAAAAGTGTGGCAGCCCAACAAGTACTCAACCCATCAGTAGCGAATCAACTGACAGCTATTCTTCAGAAAGCAGTCAACGAAGGAACCGGCGTATCCATGAGAAGTCGCTTTGGTGTGGATATTCCTCTTGCAGGTAAAACAGGTACTTCTCAGAACTTCGCTGATGCATGGTTTATCGGCTACAATCCCGGCATTATTATTGCTTCGCGCGTTGGGGCTAGCATGCCCATCATTCATTTTTCCTCAGGACAATACGGTTCTGGCAGCAGACTGGCCTTACCTCTTGTAGGTTTGACGCTGGCACACGCTGAAAAAAATCCTGAGACGCTCGAACTGATCAGTGGCCATTTCTCGGATGAAGCATCACCCGAGCTGTGGATCACCTGCGAAGATTACAGAGAAGCCACTGGACTGGAAAAGTTTATCAACGTTTTCAAAAACGAAACCACTACCCTCAAAAAAGAACAGCAGCGAGCAAAACGCAAAGGCTTTTTCAAGAGATTGTTTAATAAAAAGGATGAGTGAAGCTAAGGACCATATTGGTTTTGCACAACTGCCGAACTGGAAGCACATTGTTATCCGACATTATTCAGAAAAGTGTCTGTCGCTAAGGCTATTTTCTAGGTAAACTGTACACTAGCATTTACTGCTCATTTCACCTATCGAAGAGGTTGTCCAAATCATCTTCGACTTGACCTAATTTGTAGTTAAGTAACAATGTTCCTCCAACAGGGAATGTAGCAAGCCATAAGCCAACTCCAGTTAATATGTTCAGTGAAAAATCCTGGATTAACATAGTGATCATGAAAATAGCAAACCCATAAATGGCTAGAAAAATTAAAGAAGTATAAAACCCTAATTTCAGCTTTATCCTTACAGTTGTTTTTCCGTTCACAGAAAGAATTTTGCCCTTAACAATAATTTGAAATATCCGGGGTTTCCACATTGAACTTGGTCTTACCAATCCAAATGATAGATCGGAATCATTTAGAGTTCCAACCCACCTTTTGTGAGTTGAAACTGTGCGGTTAGTTACGAGTTGACCAAACAGATTGCCTACACGTTCGACTACCCAAGTCAGTCTGGAGAAAACTGAAGTTGGTTCCTCAGGTAGTTCGTATTCTATTTCTCGAATTGGAATCATTGGGTTTTTGCATAGTGTCACTCTTAAATAGCAAACATCTAAATAGTGTGACAGATATATATTTCAGGCTTTTTTATTTTTTAGCCATCACGCAATTGAAAGATCCATAAGCCTGAAGTACCCGGTCATCTCCATAGATTTCTATGTGTTCAGAGTCTACCTCAAAATATCCACTTATTCGAATACTGTCTTTCATACTCTCAAATGAAATAGTCAAGCTATCACTTGAAACAGGAATAGCTAAATTAAATGCTCCGTTAAATTCGTCTGTATCAGAGTAATACTTAAGTGATGTTTCATAAATGTTGTTTTTGGATGATACATCTACGGATATACCATAAAACGACAAATCATTGATTATGTGAAAGTTCAATGAGTCTTCAGTTTGCCAACAATAACAAGTCTTTAAAGTGTCTATTATTTCACCATCCGTTGCTATACCGATTGCCTTCCCTCCATAAAGTATAGGCTCAATTTCTTGACAATCAACACAGAGAAAAAACACAATAAGTAATGCCGGAATGGTTCTCATCAACTATATTTATTTGAAATCAATTAATAATATCACCTTTGGTTTTATCGACCTTCTTACTCCACCTCTGCAAATCTTCCGGTGTTTGTTTAGTCCAATCGGTTATTTCACCCACAATCTTCAACGGAGCTTCACTGCGATAAGACCGAGTCGGGTTGCCGGGAAACTTTTTGTTGGTCACGTTGGGGTCATTCTCAAAACTCCCCGTTGGTTCAACGATGTAAACTCGTTCCCGGCCATCTCCCTTTGCCAAAGCTGCAGCAAGTCCGGCACCATGTAGCGCAGCAGTGAAATAAATATGGTTCATCACCAATTCCGAATCATAATTAGAACGGCTGCCGGCTGTAAGCATATCCCCCACCTTCAGGTCTGCTTTTGTTCCATGATAAAACGGTCCTTTGTCCGTCACCTGCACAGAACATGATTGTGCTGAGTCCCGGTACTTTTGAGCATTGTATGGATCATTGAGGTCTTCATAGCACTGAGCAATGTCCTGATACAGCAGAGGAAGAGCCGCTTTCACAGAATCACTGTTAGCTTTCAAGGCAAATTCCAATCCTGTTTCCAGCCATTTCAATTTATCCGATACAGTATTCTGATGTCGGGCCACATAATGAGCCGCCAGGAACTTCTCAAAGTCATCGGAAGCTTCTTCCCAGGCCTGAAGAAAAAGCTTACTGGCTGCTTCGGGCTGGTTCTTTCCTTCCATTTCCATTCCCTGAAGGCAAAGTTTTACGATAGGATTGTTTGGGCTGAATTCCATATCTAATAAATCTAATTCAAATATAGTATTTACCTGATTATGTATTGATAGTTACTTACCTACTGATGGAATGCTCGATAAATGGGTATTTATTATAGGGTACAGATTCGGATACATAAAAGGAAAATTCGGTTATCAAGTAGCTGGAGCAAAGAACCTGCTTCGCAACTCACTAAGATTTGATATGAAACTGTATCATTTCCAACATTATGAGGGTGATGAATTACTCAATTCATAGCCTAACTGGAAAGATGCGTCTAAACGGCCCTCCAAAAAAAAGGGGACATATTCTGCATTTAACATGCTTTTGATGTTGAAAACACTCTCAAAAATAATTACAAACAACTATGCAATTAGGAATTTCTCAGTTTTTCAAATCCTTCGACTTGTCAAGTACCTGTAAATAATGCAATTTCCCTACACGAATTTTATTTGATCTCAATAACCCTTGAAAGCCAGATCAAAATCAATAAAAAAAGTAACTGGTGTCCGACTAAATTTTAAGGGCGTGAAAAATGAGTGTTAAAGCGAAAATAGAAAAGATTTTTCGATCTTCCATGAAACTACCCCTGTCCCCTTTAGGGGTTCTCAAAAGTCCCCTTTAGGCCTTATGATTGTAAAAGCATAAGCTTCTATGTTATTTAGTTTTTGAATTCAAAACAATGTAACAACTAAACGATAGAAGCTTATGAAAAGTAAAAATACCAATTTGACATTTGAA